>CEAH01029463.1_pt1 | contig 29709 bp, 15 predicted proteins | sample 557571 | NCBI WGS metagenome assembly CEAH01 (sample SAMEA3182092, study PRJEB8094) | gut metagenome | biome: human; feature: gut; material: Stool; isolation source: human stools | place: Canada | collected 2013-11-25
CCACATCCGGCGAGTTATTTTTCGCCGAGACGCGGCGCAGACGTGCAGCCATACTTTGTGTATGGCAAGCGGCTGCAACAAAGTATCGGCGGAAAAGAACCACATCCGGCGAGTTATTTTTCGCCGAGACGCGGCGCAGACGTGCAGCCATACTTTGTGTATGGCAAGCGGCTGCAACAAAGTATCGGCGGAAAAGAACCACATCCGGCGAGTTATTTTTCGCCGAGACGCGGCGCAGACGTGCAGCCATACTTTGTGTATGGCAAGCGGCTGCAACAAAGTATCGGCGGAAAAGAACCACATCCGGCGAGTTATTTTTCGCCGAGACGCGGCGCAGACGTGCAGCCATACTTTGTGTATGGCAAGCGGCTGCAACAAAGTATCGGCGGAAAAGAACCACATCCGGCGAGTTATTTTTCGCCGAGACGCGGCGCAGGCGTGCAGCCACACTTTGTGTATGGCAAGCGGCTGCAGCAAAGTATCGGCGGAAAAGAGCCACATCCGGCGAGTTATTTTTCGCCGAGACGCGGCGCAGACGTGCAGCCATACTTTGTGTATGGCAAGCGGCTGCAACAAAGTATCGGCGGAAAAGAACCGACGGAGAAAGGAGGGAGTTTTACATGGCCAACTATCGTCACGGCGCCACCTACGGCAGCCTGGCATATGATCTGGACGCGCTGGCGCGGGAAAAGCAGCTGGACGAGGCCGGAAAGCTCCCCCAGAAGAAGGTACGGCCGGCGCAGCCGGAGGTACAGCCGGTACAGCGGCGGCAGAGCGCGGCACGGGCCGCGGTGCGGCCCTCCCCTGTTCTGCTGCTGGGAACGGTGCTGGTGGTGGGCATGGTCATCGCGCTGATGCTGTGCTATGTGAAGCTGACCGGCATTTCCGATAATGTGTCCTCCATCAAGCGGGAGATCTCCGCCCTGGAGGAGGAGCACGTGGCGCTGCTGACGGCGTATGAGCGCACCTTCGATCTGGCCACCGTGAAGGCGGCGGCGGAGGCGGCGGGTATGTCCAAGCCCAGCAGCGGCCAGATACAGTACATCGACCTGTCCGGTGCGGACAGCGTGGAGGTATACGCCGCGGGCGGCGCGGCGGCGCTGAACGGCTTTACCGAAAAGGCAGAGTCGCTGTGGGCGTATGTACTGGAATATTTCCGCTGAGGGAAAGTATAGTATAAGCGCGAGGAGTAAGAAGGCGACTTCTTGCTCCTTGCTTGGTCTATAACAGCAGGGCGCGGCGGCGCCGGAGCAGGGTCCGACGGCAAAACAGGAGGCACTATCGTGGCAGAAAACCAAAATTCCAACCGAAAAAACGAGAACGTACGGCGGGCCAACCGGATCATTCAGACCCGATCCTTTGTACTGATGATCCTGATGGGCGTCGTGATGTTCGTGCTGCTGTTTTTCCGGCTGTTCGACCTGCAGATCACCCGGCATGAGGAATTGCAGGGCAAGGCTGTGAACCAGCAGACCCGGCGGACGGTGGTGACGGCTAACCGGGGCACCATCTATGACGCCGGCGGCAACATTCTGGCGATCTCCTCCAGCGCGGAGACCATCATTCTCTCCCCGCTGGAGATCGACAACGCGGTGAACGACACGGAAAATCCCGTCAGCTGGACGAAGGAGTCGCTGGCGGCAGGGCTGGCGGAGATCCTGGGCAAGGACGCCTCGGCCATCCGGAAACGGATGGACAACGTGAAGTCCCAGTATGAGGTCATACAGCTGCGGGCGGACGAGGACACAGCGGCCAAGGTGCGCTCGTATGTGGACGAGAACAAGATCGCGGGCGTACACCTGGTGGCGGACACGAAGCGGTACTATCCCTACGGCTCGCTGGCGGCGCAGGTCATCGGCTTCGTGGGCGACGAGAACACGGGGCTGTATGGGCTGGAGGCCTATTACGAGAAGGAGCTGGAGGGGCAGAGCGGACTGGTCATCTCCTCCAAGGATCAGGCGGAGAACGATATGCTGTATACCTATGAGCAGTATTTCGCCGCCAAAAACGGCAGCGACCTGACGCTGACGCTGGACACCACCATCCAGTACTATCTGGAAAAGGGTATCGAGAGCATGGTGGATAAGTTCTCCGCCGCCAACGGCGCCAGCGGCATCGTGATGGACGCCAAGACCGGCGGCATACTGGCCATGGCGTCGTATCCCAACTACGATCTGAACGACTTTCTGACCGTCAGCGACCAGACGCTGCAGGAGCGTATCGAGCGCGGGGAGAGCACCGTGGCCGATATGCAGCTGCTGCAATGGCGCAACAAGGCGCTGAACGACACCTACGAGCCGGGCTCCACGTTTAAGATCCTGACCCTGTCCGCGGCGCTGGAGGAGGGCGTGGTGGATAAGACCACCACCGTCAACTGCGGCGGCAGCGTCAACATCGCCGGCTACACCATCCACTGCTCCAACAAGAACGGCCACGGCTTACAGACGCTGGTGCAGTCGGTGGGGAACTCCTGCAACCCGGCGTTCATCAACTACGGACTGCGGATCGGCAGCGAGAAATTCTACGAGTATATGCGGTCCTTCGGACTGATGAACACCACGGGCATCGACCTGGGCGGTGAGGCCGTGGGCGTGTTCGCCGCGGACAGCAGCTTCACCCAGCTGGATCTGGCCTGCTACGCCTTCGGCCAGAACTTCACCGTGACGCCCCTGGCGCTGATCGCGGCGCAGGCGGCCTGCATCAACGGCGGGTATCTGCACACGCCGTATCTGGTGGAGCGCATCACCGACAGCGACGGGAACGTGACCTATCGCCACGACGACACGCCGGTGCGGCAGGTCATCAGCGAGCAGACCTCCGCCACCGTGCGGGAGTGCCTGGAATACGTGGTGGCCAGCGGCACCGGCAAGAACGGCCAGGTGGCGGGCTACCGCATCGGCGGCAAGACCGGCACGGCCGATAAGGGCCAGACCGGCGACGTGGTGGTATCGTTCCTGTGCTTCGCGCCGGCGGACGACCCGCAGGTCATTATGCTCATCACCATGGACACCCCCAGCCGCGCCACGGGGACCTACGTCTCCGGCGGCAACATGGTGGCACCCACCGCCAGCACCGTCATGGCGGAGATCCTGCCCTATCTGGGCGTGGAGCCCAGCTACTCCGCCGAGGAGCTGCTGGGCATGGACACCACGGTGCCCAACGTCATCGGCATGAGCGTTGAGGAGGCCAAGGCGAAGCTGAAGGACCGCGCGCTGAGCTATAAGATCGTGGGCGACGGCGAGACCATCACCGACCAGACGCCGGCCGGCGGCGCCATCATCCCCGGCAAGTCCAGCGTTATTCTGTACGCCGGTGAGGAGAAGTCCACGGGCAAGTGCGTGGTGCCGCATCTCATCGGCAAGACGCCCTCAGAGGCCAACACCACCGCCACGGCGGCAGGGCTGCTGATACGGTTCTCCGGCACCACGGGCAGCGAGTCCAGCTCCGTCCGGGTACTGAGCCAGTCCATCGACGAGGGTACAGAGGTGGAGGCCGGCACGGTCATCACCGTGCAGCTGGGTGACACGTCCGTGACGGACTGACGCCACACGTTTTGCGCCCAACAGAGCACACGGTTCCCTTTTGTCCGCGGACGAAATGTGGTAGAATAGTGTGTATACCATTACGCACAGACGCAAAGGAGAGTTGATGATGAAACTGCGTGAGCTGTTGAACGGGCTGGATATTCTGGAAACAAACGCCGGGCTGGATAGCGACATCCGGGAGGTACGGTACGACTCGCGGCTGGTGGAATCGGGCGATCTGTTCATCGCCGTCACCGGCGCGGAGACGGACGGACATAAATATATTCCCATGGCACGGGAGAAGGGCGCCGCCTGCGTGCTGTGCGAGCGCGCGCCGGAGGATGGCACGCCCTTCGTCCGGGTGGCGGACAGCCGCCGGGCGCTGGCGGTGGTGGGCGGCAATCGCTTCGATCACCCCGCACGGGAGATGACCATGATCGGCATCACCGGCACCAGCGGCAAGACCACCAGCACCTACCTCATCAAGAGCATTCTGGAGCAGAAGGCCGGGGCCAAGGTGGGCCTGATCGGCACGATACAGAATATGATCGGCGACCGGGTGCTGCACACCGAGCGCACCACGCCGGAGTCCTTCGAGCTGCAGAAGCTGCTGCGGGAGATGGCCGACGCAGGCTGCACCCATGTGGTGATGGAGGTGTCCTCCCACGCACTGATGCTGGACCGGGTGTACGGCATACCCTTCGCGGTGGGCATTTACACCAACCTGAGCCGGGACCATCTGGACTTCCACAAGACCATGGAGGCCTATTGCGACGCCAAGGCGCTGCTGATGCGGCAGTGCGACGTGGGCATCTACAACGCCGACGACCCGTGGGCGGAACGGCTGATGGCACACGCCACCTGCCCACGGCGTTTTTCCTACTCTGTAAACGGTCAGGCGGACCTGATGGCGAAGAACGTGGCGCTGGAGCCCGGCAGTGTGGATTTTGACGCGGAGGCGGACACGGAGTGGTGCCACGTCCACGTGGGCATACCGGCGCTGTTCACCGTGTACAACACACTGGACGCCATGGCCTGCTGCTGGAACCTGGGCGTGCCGCTGGCGGAGTGTGCCGACGCACTGGCGAAGAACCACGGCGTGAAGGGCCGGATGGAGATCATCCCTACGCCGGGAACGGGCTACACCGTGCTGAACGACTATGCCCACAAGCCGGACGCGCTGGAAAAGGTGCTGCAATCCGCCAAGGCCTTCGCCAAGGGGCGGGTGGTGGCGCTGTTCGGCTGCGGCGGCGACCGGGATAAGACGAAGCGGCCCGTGATGGGTGAGATCGGCGCAAGGCTGGCAGACTTTGTCATCGTCACCAGCGACAACCCCCGGACGGAGAAGCCGGAGGCCATTATCGACGACATTCTGGTGGGACTGAAGGGCTATGACACACCCTATGCGGTGATCCCCGACCGGGTGGCCGCCATTCACTACGCCATGGACCACGCCCAGCCGGGCGACGTGATCGTACTGGCCGGCAAGGGCCACGAGGATTACCAGGAGATCGACCACAAGCACTATCCCATGGATGAACGGGTCATCGTGGCCGAGCACCTGAAGGAAACGCAGAAATAAAGAAAAGACCTCCGCGCGGCGCGGAGGGAAGGAGCAAGATAGTATGGGAATTATGGAGATCGTGCTGCCTGTCGCGGTATGCTTTATCGTCACCGCCATCGCAGGCAAGCTGCTGATACCGGCGCTGGTAAAGCTGAAGGCGGGACAGTCCATCAAGGAGATCGGGCCCTCCTGGCACATGACGAAGCAGGGCACCCCCACCATGGGCGGGCTGATGTTCATCATCGGCATCGGCCTCACCATCGTCGTGTTGGGCTGGCAGCGGATGATGGCCGGCAGCTTCGTACACCTGTATGTGTACCTGTTCGCGCTGGTATTCGGCGTTATCGGATATATCGACGACTATCAGAAGGTGAAGCACCACCAGAACACCGGCCTGACCGCGCCGCAGAAGTTTATTTTGCAGCTGGCGGCGGCGGTGGCGTTCCTGTGCCTGATGCGGTACGAGGGGATGCTGAGCCCCAACCTGTATATTCCCTTCTGGAACACCCACATCGTGCTGCCGTGGATCGTGTATCTGGTGTTCGCGGCCTTTGTGATCGTGGGCACCGTCAACGCCGTGAATATCACGGACGGTCTGGATGGACTGAGCAGCAGTGTGACCGTGCCGGTGGGTCTGTTCTTCCTGGTGATGGCGGTGATCTGGCCCGGCTTCGAGCAGCTGGGGCTGTTCTCCGGCGCGCTGGTGGGCGGCCTGCTGGGGTTCCTGCTGTACAACCACTATCCGGCCAAGGTGTTCATGGGCGATACGGGGTCGCTGTTTCTGGGCGGCGCCGTGGCGGCGCTGGCCTTCGCCTATGATATGCCGCTGGTGCTGATCCTGGTGGGCATCGTGTATATCTGCGAGACACTGAGCGACATTATCCAGGTGGGCTATTTCAAACTGACCCACGGCAAGCGCATCTTCAAGATGGCGCCGCTGCACCATCACTTTGAGATGTGCGGCTGGAAGGAGACCAAGGTGGTGGCGGTGTTCACCGCCGTCAGTGTGATCGGCTGCGTCATCGCCTATCTGGCCGTGTGCCAGCGCTTCAGCTTCTAAGGCTTCGCACTATTTTCACAGGAAAGGAGGGAGACTATGACACGGGAGGAACAGCGCGCCCGGAAGGCCCAGCAGGAACGGATGCGGCAGGTGGAGCGCCGGCATAAGGAAGCCGCCCGCGGGCAGATGGATCTCCCCTTCCTGATCCTGACGCTGCTGCTGACGGTCATCGGCCTTATCATGCTGTTTTCCGCCAGCTTTCCCCGGGCCTATTACGACACCGGGGACGGCACCTACTACTTCAAGCGGCAGGCCGCCTTCGCGGCGCTGGGTCTTGTGGCCATGTTCATCGTCAGCAAGATCAACTACCAGCGCTGGCGCGGCGCGGGACGGCTGCTGGTGGGGCTTGCGCTGTTTCTGCTGATACTGGTCATCATCCCCCACAACCCGCTGGCCATCACCGCCAACAGAGCCACCCGATGGCTGGGCATCAAGGGTGTGTTCCAGTTCCAGCCGTCTGAGATCGCCAAGTTAGCGGTCATCGTCTACTTCTCCGACACCATCTCGAAAAAGCGGGAAAAGATGCTGACGTGGCGGCAGGGCATACTGCCCTATGTGGCGCTGCTGGCGGTCATCGGCGTGCTGATGATGCTGGAGCCGCACCTGTCGGGCACCGTCCTGATCTTCGCCACCGGCGCGGTGCTGATGATCGTGGGCGGCATACAACGATGGCTGGTGGCGGTGGGCGTCGGCGGCGTCAGCGCGCTGGGCTTTCTGTTCATCAAGCTGGCGGAGGCCGGCGTCATCCGATACGGCGCGGCGCGTATCGAGATGTGGCACAACCCGTGGGAGGACTATTACGGCGACGGCTACCAGCTGGCGCAGAGCCTGATCACCATCGGCTCCGGCGGCCTTTTGGGCGTGGGTCTGGGCCGGGGACGGCAGAAGTTCCTGTACCTGCCGGAGCAGTACAACGACTTCATCTTTTCCGTGATCTGCGAGGAGCTGGGGCTGATCGGCGCGTGTGTTATCATGCTGATCTTCTCCATGCTGATACTGCGGGGCTTCTGGATCGCGCTCCACGCCCGCGACCGCTTCGGCGCGCTGCTGGTGGTGGGCGTGATGACCCATCTGGCCTTGCAGACGTTCCTGAACATCGCCGTGGTGTCCGGCTTCGTGCCCACCACGGGCATCTCCCTCCCCTTCTTCAGCTACGGCGGCACGGCGCTGTGTTTGCAGCTGGTGGAGATGGGCATCGTGCTGAGCGTATCGCGGCAGATACCGGCGGCACGGGCGGGATAAAAGCACAGGATTTGACAACATTCCGTATTTTATTGCAGGAAAACTACTATTCGTATCAAAATATAGAGGTCGGACCGCCGCGGCGGTTCCAGGGAGCAGCAGAATGAGAGTGATATTTACCTGCGGCGGCACCGCGGGACACGTAAACCCTGCCCTTGCGTTGGCGGGGTATATGAAGGAAAAGGCCCCGGAGACGGCCGTCCTGTTCGTGGGCACGCCCACGGGCATGGAGCGGGAGCTGGTGGCCAAGGCGGGGTACGACTACGCCGCGGTGGAGGTCAGCAGCTTTCAGCGGAAGCTGAATGCGGCGGGCATACGCCACAATCTGCACACGGTGCGGGTGCTGGCGTCCTCCGGACGGCAGGCGCGGGCCATCCTGCGGGATTTCAAGCCCGACCTGGTGGTGGGCACCGGCGGCTACGCCAGCTATCCCATGGTGAAGGCGGCGGCCAGGGCGGGCATCCCCACGGCTGTGCACGAGAGCAACATGGTGCCGGGGCTGACCACGAAGATGCTGGAAAGCTACGCCGACGTCATCATGGTGGGCTTTGAGGACTGCCGCCAGCACTACAAGCACCCGGAGCGCATCGCCGTCACCGGCACGCCGGTACGCGGAGACTTCTTCCGGCTGAGCCGGGAGGAGGCCCGGAACAAGCTGGGCTTTGACGACGAGGCCCCCCTTGTGGTATCCTTTTGGGGAAGCCTGGGCGCCAGCCACATGAACGAGTGCATGGTGGACTTCTTCCGCCGGGAGGACGCAGAGGGCTATCCCTTCCGCCACATCCACGCGGTGGGCAAGGGCGGCTGGGAGGCCATGGAGCAGAAGCTGCGGGAGCTTGGACTGCCCAAGTCCGACCGACTGGACGTGCGGCAGTACATCTATGACATGGATGTGGTGATGGCGGCGGCGGACGTGGTGCTGTGCCGCGCCGGGGCCTCCACCATCAGTGAGCTGACGGCGCTGGGCAAGCCCACGGTGATGGTGCCGTCACCCTACGTCACCAACAACCATCAGGAGAAGAACGCGCGGCTGCTGGAAAAGCACGGCGGCGCGGTGGTCATCACGGAGCCGGAGAGCACCGGAGACGGGCTGTACAAGGCCGTTGAGGCCATCCTCTCCGATAACGAAAAATGCATCTCCATGGCCCGGGCCATGAAGGAGCTGGGTATCCCCGACGCCACGGCGCGTATCTATCACACGGTCATGGCGCTGGTGCGGAAGTAAGGGAGTCACCCCTCTCCCCTGTCCGTTCATACAATGGCATAGCTGTTGGATGGACGGGAAAGGGAGGGCACATGAGGTATATCACCATAGAGGGCGGCACGCCGCTGCGGGGCGAGGTGGCGGTGCAGGGCGCGAAAAACAGCGTACTGCCCATTCTGGCCGCCACGCTGCTCAGCGGGGATGTGTGCCGCATTGAGGGCTGTCCGCACCTGAGCGATGTGGACTCGGCGGCAGATATCCTGCGGTACTTAGGCTGCGCTGTGCAGTGGGACGGAGACGACCTGCTGGTGGACAGCACCACGCTGACGCGGTGCGACATACCCCAGACGCTGATGCGGCGGATGCGGTCGTCCGTGATCTTTCTGGGGGCGATACTGGCGCGGTGCGGCTGGGCGGAGCTGAGCTATCCCGGCGGGTGCGAGCTGGGGCCGCGGCCCATCGACCTGCACCTGGCGGCCCTGCGGGCGCTGGGGGCGGACATTGACGACGCGGGCGGGACCCTGCGGTGCCGGGCACGGAGGCTGACCGGCTGCCAGATCGTGCTGGCCACGCCCAGCGTAGGCGCCACGGAGAACGCCATGCTGGCGGCCTGCGGCGCGGAGGGCGAGACGGTGATCTGCAACGCGGCGCGGGAGCCGGAGATCGCGGACCTGCAGGACTTTTTGTGCGCCATGGGTGCGGAGGTGCGGGGCGCCGGCGGCTCGGTCATCACGGTGACACCGAGACGCAAGCTGCACGGGTGCGTGCACCGGGTGATACCGGACCGGATCGTAGCGGCCACCTATCTGTGCGCGGCGGCAGCCGCCGGCGGAGAGGTCACGCTGCGGAACGCGGAGCACCGGCACCTGGCGGCGGTGACCACAGTACTGGATCAGGCGGGCTGCGGCGTCCGCTGCGGCGAGGGGTACATACAGCTGACGCGGATGGGGCCGCTGCGGGCCGTGCCGCCGGTGCGGACGGCGCCGTATCCGGGGTTCCCCACCGACTGTCAGGCCATACTGATGGCGGCGCTGCTGCAGGCGCAGGGCACCACGGTGTTTGTGGAGAATATCTTTCAGAGCCGGTACCGGCACGTGCCGGAGCTGGCGCGCATGGGTGCGGACATCCGGACCGAGGGACGAGTGGCAGTGGTGTGCGGCACGGAACGGCTGCACGGCACGGAGGTCGTGGCCACCGACCTGCGGGGCGGCGCAGCGCTGGCGGTAGCCGGGCTGGCCGCCGAGGGCGTGACCACGGTGCAGGGCATCGGCCACATCCAGCGGGGCTACGCGGACCTGGCCGGGGACCTGCGGGCGCTGGGCGCCCGGATCACAGCGCAATAGACGAGACAACGAGAACAGCGGAGGAGCACGGACCATGGCAAGGCGCAGACGGTACAACCATAAGCGGCGGAGAGGAAGCCTGAGCTTCCTCTACAAGCTGCTGGCTTTTGTGCTGATCTGCACCGCCATCTCCCTGGCTCTGACGCTGTTTTTCCGTATACGCAGCATCGAGGTCAGCGGCAATGACCGCTATACCCTCCAGGAGATCATCGACGCAGCGGGGGTCAATGAGGGGGACAATATGTTCCTGATGAACAAGTACAGCGCGGCGGAGCGCATCCGCAAGGCGCTGCCGTATATCGAGACGGTGCAGTTCCGACGGTCGCTGCCGGACGGGCTTTCCATCATCGTGACGGAGTGCGCGGACCCGGCGGCCATCGTGCAGGACGGGAAAGCGTACCTGCTGTGCGACACGGGGAACATCGTGGACGAGGTAACGCCCGCTGCCGCGAAGCAGCGGATGCAGGTAAAGGGCCTGACGCTGACAGACCCGGCGGTGGGTCAGCCGGCAAAGGCGGCGGAGGGACAGGAGCTGACACTGGAGCAGCTGCTGACGCTCATGCAGGCGCTGGACCAGCGCGGCATGACGGCGGACGTATCGCTGCTGGATATGAGCGACCCGGCACAGCTGACGCTGCGGTATCTGGGACGGTTCGACGTGCAGCTGCCCCGGGAGGCCGACTACGGCTACAAGCTGGACTATCTGATGGCCGTGGTGGAGAAGCTGGAGGTCAACGAAAAGGGCGTTATCAATATGATGCAGGAGGGGAAGGCACGGTTCATTCCGGAGTGATGCCGCGCGTACCACACCGCATCGGGGACGCTGCGCAGGTGCTTCATGCTCCCGGCACAAAACTTTTTCGGTAAATTAAGTGCTTGCACTTGACGCTTGCGCCAATTCGTAATACAATACAAGATATAGCATTTACCAGGAGATAATCCGTCATTTTCATACAAATTATGGCAGGAGGAGCAGACATGGCTTTTGGATTGGAAACCGGCCCGGAGAACGTTGTCAGCATCAAGGTCGTGGGCGTAGGCGGCGGCGGAAACAACGTGGTCAACCGCATGGTACGCAGCGGCGCGCAGGGCGTTGATTTTGTCGCAGTCAACACAGACAAGCAGGCGCTGAACGCCTCCAGCGCTACCTATAAAATTCAGATCGGCGAGAAGCTGACCGGCGGTAAGGGTGCGGGTTCCAACCCGGATGTGGGCCGCAAGGCCGCGGAGGAGAGCCGCAACCAGATGGCCAAGGCGCTGGAAAACACCGACATGGTGTTCATCACCGCCGGCATGGGCGGCGGCACCGGCACCGGCGCGGCACCCGTGGTGGCTGAGATCGCCCGGGAGGCAGGCATTTTGACCGTGGGCGTGGTGACCAAACCCTTCGGCTTCGAGGGACGCCGCCGCATGACCCAGGCGGAACAGGGCATTGAGGAGCTGCGGAGCAAGGTGGACTCGCTGGTCATCATTCCCAACGAGCGTCTGAAATACGCCACCGACCAGAAGATCACCTTTGCCAACGCCTTTGAGATCGCGGACGACGTGCTGCGTCAGGCGGTGCAGTCCATCTCTGACCTGATCCGCGACACCGGGTTCATCAACCTGGACTTCGCGGACGTGACCGCCATTATGAAGGACGCAGGTCTGGCCCACATGGGCGTGGGCCGCGCGGCCGGCAAGGGCAAGGCCGAGGAGGCCGCCAAGATGGCCATTTCCTCCCCCCTGCTGGAGACCTCTATCAACGGTGCACGGGGCGTGCTGATCAACGTCACCGGATCCATGGACATCGGTCTGGAGGAGGTGGAGCAGGCCGCCACACTGGTGCAGCAGGCGGTGCATCCCGACGCGCTGACTATCTTCGGCGCCGCCTTCGACGAGACGCTGGACGATGAGATCCGCGTGACCGTCATCGCCACGGGCTTTGACGAGGCGCAGCAGGCCGCCAATGCCGCTGCTGTGACCCAGCCCGCACAGACGGAGAACAGCGGCGCGCCCCAGCCCCTGGACGAGGTGAAGGGCGAGCAGGGTCAGGACGAGATGGACAAGTCCTTCGACGAGATCCTGCGGATATTCAATAAGGATAAGTTCTGAGATATAAAAGCAGCCGCACACCGGGGTGTGCGGCTGTCTAGCTTGTCAAAGAAGTCCGAACGAAATATATGTGGCAATCTAGATAGCGAGTGCGAGTCCCTCCTTTTACGATACCGAAATTGGGTTGTATTCTTCAGTCTGTTGAATTACATTCAAACCATAACAATCACGAGATTCATTTGCAAGGTAACAAATGGAATCCCAAAACCAGTACTCGTTCGGGAGTGTCTTTCAGAAAGACAATATGGAGGTAATTCATGTATCACTATTATTGCGAAATGGATGAATCCATATTAGCAGATATTCAACGGTATGAGGATCAGCAATTGGCAAAATTCCAAAGGGAATTCGGCCCCCTATGTTTAAGTGCATCTAACTCACATGGTTGGAATTACACCGTCAGTATACATCGTTGGTTCGACATAACAGATAAACTGCGAAGCAGCCCATTCGATGGATATACTGCAACGTTACAAGTCGATTTTGCGGATTCTAACGGTAATTTAATTGAGATCGATGAAACTATATGCTCATTTTTCGAGAACATAACATTTATTTCCTTCATACCTCTTCTGCGGAAATATAGGGTTTTCCAAAACGAGATATTAAGGGATATACGAAAAGAAATCGAGCGTTTTGTTCAAAGTCTCGATGGCTTCCAATACTATCTTTAATACCGGCAAGTACAGCTTATTTGCAACAAGACGGCCATACGGCCGTCTTGTTTTATATTGTCGATTCGATGCCCACCCACACCTCTTTGTCTACGCCATAGAACACCAGCCACATATTGTCGTGGGGCGCATACGATAGGTCATACACACACTCAAACGTGTACTCGCCCTTGTCCGTGTCCTTTATATCCTCCAGCCAGAGCCAGTGCTCGCTGCCGTCACTGTCCATGCTGCACAGGTCGGGGAACGACTGGTATGCCTCCTCCAGCGTCACGATGGCGTGGAGCAGGTCGCTGTCGTCCATCCACACATCGTTCACGGTGGTGAAGTCATCCTCGTCCTCACCCAATGTAAATACCGCGCCCATCTCCGCGTACTCCCGCACCGTTGCTTCGATCTCCTCGGCGGGTGCTACCTGCTCACAGCCGTAGTCGGGCATCGGCTCATTGCGGTCAAAGATGTCACCGGACACGCCGCGCAGCGTGTTGATAAGCCCGATCAGGACGCTTACCGCGATCACAGCGCCTATCACGCCGGAAGCGGCATTCTTCTTCGGTACGTGCCACTGGATATGGGACCGGGGGCGGCGGGTCTGGTTTTCATAGCAAACCTTCTCTTCGTGGCACTCCTTCTGCTCGTAGCAGACCTTCTCCTGTTCGGCGTAGTGGACGTCGCCGCCGGCGTCCACCCACTCCCGGCGGGGCGGGCGGTTATAGGCACCGCATTTGGGGCAGAAGCCCTCACGGGAATCATAGGTCTTGCCGCAGGCCTTGCAGCGGATGGCAGGCATAGGCGGTCCTCCCTTCTGTGTGTTTGGATCTATTATACAGCAGATCGGGCAGATTGTCTATCAGTCTTGGGTTGCGGCGGAAAAAAAGGTGGGAAACCTGAAGTTGCACCGCGCGGACGCGCCCACCCCGTCGGGGTGGGCGCATCTGCTTATTCCACTAAGCCGTATTTGATCTTGATGCGGTCCAGCTTCTCCAGCATGGGCTCCGCCAGCACCAGCAGGAAGAAAACTGTGGCGGCGGCGTGGACGCAGTCCATGGGAAAGCCGGTGACATAGTAGGCGGCGATGACCTTCCACTCCAGCGTGCGGGCATAGAGCAGGGCGGAGACGGGGTTCATGATGCCGCCGTAGATGAGCACGGCGGAGATGGCCCCGAAGACGCACAGGGCGGCGCGGCTGCGGCGCAGCCAGCCCCGGCGGAACAATACGCCCGCCAGGAAGCCGATGATGCCCATGGCAAACATCTGGAAGGGCGTCCAGGGGCCCTGGGAGAACAGGACATTGCTGGCCAGCATGGTCATGGCGCCCACCAGGAAGCCGGTCTCGCCGCCCAGAGCCACGCCGGAGATGATGGTCAGAGCCAGGACGGGCTTGAACTGAGGCAGCATGAAGAAGGCGGCGCGGCCCGCCACGCCCAGGGCGCAGAGGGAGGCCACCAGCACCAGCTCACGGGCCTGTGGCTTCCGTCCCTCGAACACCAGAAAGAAGGGCGCCATGCATTCCAGCAGCACGGCGAAAGCGATGGGGTAGTAGGCAGTGTTGCCCAGGTAGAAAAAGCCCAGATACAGCGTGGTGGGGATACACAGCAGGATCAGTGCCGCCGCCAGACGGGTACGCTGGGAGAGCTTTCGCTTCTGCACCGGGGTCTGGAGCAGCGTCAGGGGCTTGGAGCGCCGACCGATGGCGGCGATGCAGCCGAAAAGCAGGGCGATGAACAGGCCGTAAAGTCCCAGGGCCTGCCAGCCGGCCTGGGACAGTGTGCCGCCGCCCACCAAGGCGGTGAGGTCAGTGTGTTTGGCCGCCAGCCAGAAGATTGCCAGCGCACCCGCACCGCACACGGCGGCGATGGCTCTGCGCCACCAGGGAAGCTTTTTCGGCTTCCAGGCGGTGGACTCCTCCGCCACCGGAGGCAGAGGCTGCCAGGCGGCGGGGGCCTCCGGCTGGGGCGGGACGGTCCCGCCGATGACCGCGATCACGTCCTCCGGCGTGACGGCACAGGGGCAGAAGTCCCGGGCCATACGGTTAGCGGAGGTGGTATAGAAGCTGTTGCCGGAGAAGAAGTCACGGGGTGTGCCCTCCGCGACGATGCTGCCGTCGAAAAACAGGGCGCAGCGGTGGGCATACCGGGCACAGAAGGCCACGTCGTGGCTGACCATCACCACTGTCGTGCCGGCGGCGGTCAGCGCGGAAAGAATAGCGGCAAAGGACTGCTTGAAGGCGGCGTCCAGGCCCTTGGTAGGCTCGTCCAGCAGCAGGATATCCGGCTGGTGCAGCAGCACCTTACCCAGGGCGGCCCGCTGCTGCTCGCCGCCGGAGAGGTCATAGGGATGACGGTCCAGCAGCTCGGTCAGGCGGCAAAGGGCCGTCACCTGTTCTACCCGGCGGTCACGTTGGTCTTTGGGGAGGTCCGTGCCGTCAAAGGACTCGTAGAGGTCCTGACGGACCGTGTTTTTCACGAACAGAGCCTGCGGGTCCTGGGGCAGAACGCCGATGCGGCCCGTATGGGTCACGGTGCCCCGCTGGGGCGTCAGCGCACCGGACAGCAGGCCCAGGGTGGTGGACTTGCCCGCGCCGTTACCGCCCAGCAGGGCCAGCAGCTCACCCCGGCGGGCCTGAAGGTCCAGACCGCGGACCACGTCCGGCTGGTCCGGCTCATAGCGGAACCAGAGACCCGCGCCGGCAAGGGCGGTATCCCCGGCGGGATACACCGGCTCCGGCGGCAGCGGGCACAGGGGGTGTTCATCGCACCAGCCGGACAGGAAATCGCGGCCCTCGCGGACGGTGATGGGGCAGGGCGCGTCGCTGTCCACCCCGGCCCAGATACGGACGGCGGCGGGCATGGCCAGGAACATATCGTGGCCGCGGCCCCGCAGGGAACGGCACACCGCCTCCGGCGCGTCGGCACAGAGGAGATGGCCGCCGTCCAGCACGGCGGCGTGGGTGGCCAGGGGCAACGCCTCCTCGAGACGGTGCTCCGTCAGGAGGACGGTGATGCCCAGCTCGCGGTTCAGGCGGCCCACAGTCTGCAAAAAGTCGGCAGCAGCAATGGGATCCAGCTGGCTGGTGGGCTCGTCCAGTATCAGCAGACGGGGTTGGAGCACCATGACCGAGGCCAGGGCCAGCAGCTGCTTCTGGCCGCCGGAGAGCTCATCCACTTTCCTATGGAACCAGTCCTGGATGCCGAAGAAGGAGGCCATCTCCGCCACGCGGCGACGGATGGAGGGCGTATCGCAGCCCAGGCTCTCCAGTCCGAAGGCCAGCTCGTGCCAGACCTTGTCGGTGACGGTCTGCTCCTCCGGAGACTGGAGGACGAAGCCGATATCGGCGGCCTGCCGATGGGGCGGCAGGTCATCCAGCGGCTGACCGTCGAAGAGGATACGGCCCTCGGCCGCACCGTGGGGGCGCAGGGCGGGCTTCAGCTGGCGGAGAAGCGTGGTCTTGCCGCAGCCGGAGGCGCCGCAGAGGACCCAGAACTCGCCCTGACGGACCGTGAGGGACACATCCGCCAGCGCGGGGCAGGGCTGCTGGGGGTAGGTGAAGCCAAAATGCTCCAAACGCAGCAGTTCAGGCACGGGGCGTCCCTCCTTTCCGGACGAGATAGCGGCGCCGGGACAGGGCGTCCAGCAGCACCGGCGTAAAGCAGAGCAGGCCGTAAACGGCGAAAAAGCTGACCGTCAGCGGTGTGACGGGGCCGCTGAGCAGCATGGGGTAATACTGAAAGCGCAGGCCGCCGGCCAGACCGCCGCCCAGCAGATACAGGCCGCAAAAGGCCAGCCAGAGGGCGACGGCACCGTCACGCCGGTCAAAGCGGTAGAGGGAGAAGGAGGTCCTCCCCGGCAGGCCATAGCCCCGGCAGCGCATACTGTCGGCGGTAATGAGCCCGCTTTCCAGGCTCCAGGTAACAACGATGGAGAACACACGAAGGGCGCTTCTGACGCGCCGGGCCGGGGCGCCGGTCTGGGTATCACGGCCCAGATGCCGCTGGGCCTGCGCCACGGCACGGAGCCGCCGGACAAAGCGGGGCACAAAGCGGAGGATCATGCTCAGCAGCAGGGACAGCGCCGGGATGACGCGGCCAAAGAGGTACACCACCTTGTCCGAGGTGATGACATCGGTGACGCAGACGAACCACAGCGCCACGGCGCTGAGCATGGCGCCGGCGGCCAGACCGTAGAGCAGGCTCTCCAGCGTCAGGGGATTGCCGGAGGGCAGGTAGGCCAGAATGGTGACGCCCTGGTGGACAAAGGCCGGGTTCAGGGCCGCCGCCAGAAGGGCCATGGGCAGCAGCCACAGCAGGTGGCGGCGCAGGCCCTTGCCGCCCAGCAGACGGGCAACATACCACCCGCCGCCCAGCGTCGACAGAACCAGGCACACCGGGTGCATCAGCAGCATCGCGCAGGCGATGACCAGGGCGAAATAGGCAAAGCTCACCGCCGGATGGCAAGTGCGCAGCGTATCGTCCATGGGATCACCTCCTGAAAATCGTTGTCTTAACCTTTTGATTATACCCTGCCGCCAGGGGATACGTCAATCCTGCGTGCGGAAAAAGGGCGGCAAAAGCCGCCCTTTTGTCAGCCCATGTAGGTATTGCCCACGTCTGCACCCATATTACAGGTGTAGAGCCACTGGATGTTCTCGCCGCCGGAGAGCGTATAGCTGTCCGCGCCATAGTTGGGGAAAGTTCCCCCCACGCAGTACATCCAGCCGGAGCTCCTGCCCACATTTTTTTCGAACAGGCCGTTGATGCCCCTGACATAGTTGCCGCTGGAGCTCACCGGGATACCCGCGTCACCGCAGGCCCGCTTCAGTACGGACATGACAGACTCACCCTCGGTGATGGTCACCGTGGCGGACAGGATCACGCCGTCGGCGGGGATAAGGCCCTTCACGCCGTCGGAGCACTTGTCCATATTATTGAGCACCGTGGCACAGGAGATGTACAGCGATACGGACGCCGCCGGCGCAGGGTCAGGTGCAGGCGCAGGGTCCGGGTCCGGCGCAGAAGGCTGCTCCTGTTCCTGCTGTTTCTTCTCTTCTTCCAGCCGCTTCTGCTCCTCCAGGCGCTTGGCTTCCTCCTGCTTTTTGGCGTCCTCCTCGGCCTTTTTGGCATCATCAGCCGACTTCTGCTTGTCAGGCTTCTTATCGTCCGCGGTCTTATCCTCAGTCTTTGCCGCGTCCTGCTTACCGTCAGCCTTGGTGGTGCCCGTTTCAGCTGTGTCGTCCTTCCTGGTGTCCGCGGTCTGCTCCTGCGTTGCCGTGGGAATGTTGCCGGGGGCGTACGATACGGTCTTTTTTCCGCAGGCGGCGCAGGTCAGCAGCAGGGACAGCGCCAGCGCCAACAGCCAAAATCGGTGGTTTTTCTTCATATCTCTCATTCCTCATAAAAGCGCCATACGCAGAGGCGCTTTCGCGCCCCTGCGTCGGCTGTTCTGTTGTTACTTGGAAACGCGCTTCTTCCGGGTCAGCACCACAACGGCTGCCGCCGCCAGGACCGCGCTGCCCAGCCACAGCACCATCTGACTGTCGTCCGCCGTGTTGGCGGAGTCGGTCTTGCCGCTGTCGGCCGTACCGCTTCCGCCGTAGTAGTACCCGGAGGACACCGTCTCATAGGAGACGATAGCGAACGCGGAGGCCTTGTCCGTCTGGAAGGTCAGGACATAATTGCCCTTGGTGCCGCCCAGCGTAGCGGACAGCTCGGCAGTGGTCACATTGCCGCTGCTATCCGTGTGGCTGCGCACCACGCAGACGCGCTTGCCCTGAAGGGCCGCGTACAGCTCGTCGGTGATGGGGATGGTCACGGTGACGCTGTGGGGCAGCTCGATAAGCTGCGCCACGGTCTTGATCTCGTTCCCTTCTGTCTTGACCAGCGCCACAGTCACGTCCACGACCTTCTCCAACTGCGCGTTCTTACGGGATTTGTCGCCGCGCAGGGCGTCCAGCTTCTCGGCCAGCTTGGTCAGCTCTTGCTTAGCATCGCCGGTGGCGGCGTTCTTGGCCGCCTCGGTCAGGGCGCTCTTGCCGCCGTCGGCAGCCTTCTGCTCGTTGGTGGGCTGGAACCTGTCCTCCACGGTCACGGTGATCGCACCGTCGCTCACCGCCGCCTTGATATCCGCCAGCACTTCGTCGGTGATGGTGCTGTCGGCCTTGATGACCAAGCCGCCGCCCGCGGCGGTCTTGTTGTCTTTGCTGTCCACCTTGATGGTGTCGCCCTTGACGTCCGCCAAGGGATTCTTTACGCCGCAGGTGGAGCAGACGCCGTTCTCATAGGTGTGCTTTCCGGTAGCCTGAATGACCGTGCCGGCAGTGAGAACCAGTCCGCAGCGCTTGCAGTAGGTCTCCGCCGTACGGCCGGAGGCGTAGCAGGTAGCCGCCACGTCAGCGCGGGTGGCCTTGTCATGCCCCAGCGCCGCGATGACCCAGCTGTCCTTGGCGATCTCGGTCTTGCCCGCCGCATCGCTGAAGAACTTGCCGCAGCGGGAGCAGGACCAGTAGGCACTGTTGCCTGCCTCGGTGCAGGTAGCAGCCTTGCCCGCCGTGGCAGTCATACTGTGCCCCAGAGACGGGACGATCATCGTCTCCTCCGTGCCGCAAACGCTGCACTTACGGGTGCTGATACCGCTTTCGGTGCAGGTGGCCGCCTTGGTCACCGTCCATGCGCCGAAGTTGTGTCCCGGCGCGGGAACGGACTTTTCCTCCACGGCGCCGCAAATAGAGCAGATCCGGCGGCTGACGCCGTCCTTGGTGCAGGTGGCGGCCACGGTCACTTTCCACTCGCCGAAGCGATGGGCGCAGGCGGCGTCGGTCATGTCGTAGAGGGCGTTGGCCTTCTCCGTAAAGCGCGCATAGGCGGCCATGGCGCAAAGCGCCTGCTCCGTGGCCATCTCGTTGACGGCCTTGTCTGCGAACTGATGCTTAAAGCCGCCGCTTTTCGCCACGCGGTACTGCAGGAGGTTCCCCAGCACGCTCAGGGTCTTCCCCTCCACGGTCTCGGTAAAGCGCGCGTCCGTGTTGGCATCCAAATTCAGGGCAGAGAGGGCGATGACCACCTGCGCGCAGCTCTCCGCACTGGTATAGCCCGTGCCCTTGTACTTGTCGGACAGCCACTGCAGCGCTTTATTGACGGCGGTGTTCACGGTTTCATTGCCGCCGTCCTTATAGTAGGGTGCCAGCGCCTGCAGCGCCATGGCGGTCATGTCCACGTCGCCGACAGATTTTGTGTCGGCGCTGGCGCTCCAGCTGCCGTCCGCATTCTGCTGGCCCAGAATGGCCTGCACCAGCCAGGAGGTGTCGGAGGTGTAATTGCGGCTGTTGAGCGCCAGCAGACCCATGACGAGGCCGTTGATATCCGTGTAACTAGTATCGGTGACCTTCATGATATCCTTGTCCTGCAGCGCTGCCAGCAGGTTTTTGCCGCTCACGTTGGCGGGGTCCTTGCCGATGGCGGTAAGGGCCAGGGCAATACGCTCATTGTCGGTGATGGCGGGGTTATGGCTCTCGGGATCGCGAAGAACGCCGTCCGCGCCCATATTCTTCCGCACATAGGCCACAACCTTATCGTAGTAGGCCTGAATGTATGCATCGGACAGCTCCACGCCGGCGCGAGCCTGTCCCAGTACCGCCCATTCGCCGAAGAGATAGCTGACGACCGGGGCGCTCACCGCACTTTGGATATACGCCTTGGCGCCGGCATACGCCTCATCGAAGCCGGGCACTTCCGTACCGGGCACCGTGGGATCCGTCGGGTCCAGCGGAATATAGGTGTCGGTAAAGAACAGGCGCAGGGTGTCACCGTCCTTGAGATAGGTGTTGTCCAGCGTGGTCTTGGGCAGGGTCTCGGTGCCGCCCTTGACGGCGAGGCCGAACATCCAGCCGGAGGACTTGCCGTCGCCCTTCTCCTTGAGGGTGTTGCCCGCCGCATCGGTGATGCTCTTGATGTAGGTGCCGCTGCCGGTATAGGTGTAGTTGGCACTGCCCAAGCACGCCTTCACAGCGTCCCAAGCGGTGGGATCCTCGTTGGCCTTGCCGGTGAAGGTAAAGTCGGAGATTCCCCGGAAGGTATGGCCGTTCTTGTTGTAGCCGTCCACCTTGACCTTCACGGTGAGGGTCTGATTTTCGTTGGGGTCAACGGCGTTCTTCTCGCCGATCACCGTCAGGTCGATGTGGATGGGCTGCTTGTAGAATTGGGCAAAGTCCTTGTAGCGTTCCTTGGTCTCCTCGGTGCCGTTGATGCCGAACTTCTCCCAATACTGGGCGTACTTGGTGTAGGTCAGGACGCTGTCCAGCCTAACTGTCGTATTGTACTCCGGCTGGTGCACACGCAGGAGCTCATTCTCGATGACGGAGGGTCGGGAGGATCGGAAGCAGCGGTACTTCTCCGTATCGAGCCAGCCGGGGATATCGTCGGCCTCGATGCCGTCGAAGGTCATATTCACCGTACCGCGGACGTATTTCAGCGTGCCGTCCTTGTTTTTGCAGATCTCAGCGAAGGGGTACAGGTCAGAGGTGACCTTGGTCTTATCCGTATTCTTGTTCTTGATACCGTCCCAGTAGACATCCCCGGTCAGCGCCTTGGTCATAAAGGCGGCGGCATCCTTCAGTTCCTGCTCCTCAAAGGGCGCGATGGTGAAGGTAAACTCCTGCCGCGCCAGCAGAAGGCCGGAGCTGCGGGTGGTGATGATGACCACATACTTCGCCTCCACCGGCTCCTCACCGGGCAGCGGGCGGTAGACCATGGCGTGATAGCCGTTGAAGTCCAGCACATCGGGGGTGCGGCTCACCATCGTGACCTTCTGGTTATAGCTGTCGCTCATGATGCCCGTTTGCTCCAGAAGAGCGGGTCTGGGCATCTGCATATCGTCGCTGACGGCAGTCGTGTCCACGGGCTTTGTCTTGTCCACAAAGTCACGCAGGAGCCCCTGATACTTCTCCGCCAGAGCGTTTTGCATCTCGCTGGTCACGCTGCTGTCGAAGGGCGCAACGGTGGCGTCAAAGAGCACATCGGCATAGACCTCCACGCCGTCGTCGCCGGTGATGTGCGCCAGCGTGTAGTCATCGAAGCCGTCATAGGTCACGCGGGCGATCAGCCGGAACTTGCCGGCCTTCTCGGGCAGCGGCGTGCCGTCGGCGGGCTGCAGGGGGCGGTTGACGGTGCCCACGCCGGTACCGTTGGTACCGTTGGTGATGTAGAGCCACTCGGTGTTCCGGGTGCCCCACTGCACCTTCACATCATAGCGCCCCGCAATGCCGGAGGGAAGCGTGAGGTTGGAGGTGATGCGGTCGTTCACGGTGTAGAGCGTCCAGCCCGCCACCTCGCTTCGGGTGGCCTCGTTGGTGTTCTCGCCGCGGATGAGTTCCCAGTTCAGGGACTCGGCGGCGCTCTCCACCAGCTGCTGCACAGCATCGGCACTGCGTCCCACAGTGCCTCGCAGGGTGATCTCCTTGGTGACCCCGGCATAGGTGATGTTGAACTTCAATCCCGTGTACTGCACGGTCTGGCGGGCGGTGCCGTCACCGGTGAAGTAGGTGATGTCGCCGTTGTCGGCAATGTACTGTACCTTGGTACCGTCAAAGCCGTTGGCCTTGGCGCTGCCGTTGACATAGGTGATCTCGGCCTTGTCCGCCACATCCGCATAGCCCTGTTCCCTCAGCAGGCGGCAGAAGGCTTGGGTGATGTTGGTTTCATCATAGAGCCCCACGCCTTGCAGGGGCTGCACGGCGGTATTCTTGCGCGTGAACTCGGCGGCAATATCCTCCAGAGTCTGCACCTTTTCCGCATTCTCGGACCAGAGGCACAGCGTGAAGGTCTTGGTCCTCGTGGCAGCGCCGCTTTGGAGAGTGGCGGTGAGGGTCACCGTGACCTTATCCGCCGCAGGCGCGGTGAGCGCGCCGGTGGCGGTGTTCACCAGAGCGTTATCCGCCGTCCATGTGAGGGAAACGGTCTTCTCTCCACTGCCCTCCACGGGAACGGTGACGCTCGCGGGCAGGGTCAGGAAGCCGGTATAGGTCTGCGCGGTCTCCTCTTCCTCCTCCGGGTCGCCGCTCACCGGGGTAAGGCCGCGGAGCTGATAGACGCCGGTGGCATCGGCCTTCAGAAGGTCTGCACTCTCGGCATCGAGCCCCAGTTCCTTATAGAAGTGCTTTTGCAGGGCGTTCAGGAAGTAGTCGTGCAGGTCCGTGACCGCTTCGCCGGGCTCTTCGATGCCGTATTTCTCGCAGAGGTCGGCCTTATCGTTATAGTTGTTGAGGTCATAGATTTCCAGCACAATCTCGGCGTACCAGTCGGCCTTGGCTTTCTTGGCGGCGTCGGCGGCGCTCATGCCGCGAAGTTCCAAGGCGTTGGCGGCGGCGGCAGCGGCCTTGAGGTCGTCGGCAGAGAGGGCAGTGCCGCCCTGCCAGGGCAGAACGGGGAAGCCGCCGTTGAGGGTACCGTCATCCTGATTCATGCCCATGTCCACGGCGAACTCCGCGGAGCGCATATAGTCCGCGGTATGGGCAGTCATACCGCTGGTGGTGCCATCCGCCGCGGCCTGTGGTGCGATGGTGTCCAGATAAGCGCAGTTGGTGATGGTGGCGCCGGAGTTCACCTTGCCTACCACCGCACCGAACTTACTCTCATCTGCTATTGCGAACTCTCCTGCCACATAGGAACCCTTGAGCTCTGCATTAGCGTTCAGTTCGCCTACAAGGCCGCCGCGTTTTTGCTGGATAATCTTATTCGGCTGCGTCTTTTTTACCGCGAGAGTACCGGTAAAATAGCAGTTCTCGACAACACCGTATGCATATCCGGCAATGCCTCCCAAAGGTGCGGATGTACCATATGTACTATTATCGTAAGCATCCTTGACGACAGCCCTACTAACGCAACCACTAATCACACCGTTGCCGGTATTCCGTCCAGCAATGCCGCCGATTGCCGATGCGCCATTATAGCCCCCGCTGGAGAACGTGATACTACCACTGACCATGCAGTTCCGTATCGTTCCTGCACTGGAATTGGCAACACCTCCCAAAAGCGACGAGGTACTGACAATCGCGCAATTCACACGCAGATTTTCAACTACGCCGCCCTCTGCAAGTTCCCCCACAAGGCCGGTTGTAACGAGTCCACTAACGGTGTGACTATCGCCGTCCAACGTGCCCGCGAACTTGTTGCTTTCGGTGCCGATGGCCGTCCATGTCTTATCGTTGAGGTTGATGTTGGCGGTGAGTTTGCCGCTGATGGTCGTGCCGCCCTTGTTGACCGCATCGGCAAACCACGCCAGCTTCGCGGCGGTATCGATCAGGTAGACACCGCTCTTGTCCTGCGTGGGCGCGGTCTTGGTCGTGCCGTCCCAGCCCGCACCGGCATAGGTCAGTGTTACCGTGATGGTGTCGTTTTTGGCAGCGGTAAAGCTGCCGCTGACCGTGATATAGTCCGCCTTGGCGACGGTATAAGCATAGGTCTCGCCGGCGTAGACGATGTATGCGCCGTTCTCGTCTGCTGTGATCGTGCCGCCCACGGGGTGGGTTACGGCCACCGTGGCGTCCGCCGGAGTTACGTCAAAGGTCAGGGTACGGGTGGCAAGTTCGCTCAGCGTGACGGTCTCGGTCACATCGGCGCTAACGGTGATGTTCCCCGTCTTAGTCTCATAGCCGAACTTGCTGACGGTATAGGCATAGGTACCGGCGGCAACGGTGTATGCGCCGTTTTTGCCGGTGATCTCCGCGCCGCTACGGTCCTTCAGCACCACCGTTGCACCGTCGGGAGTTTTAAGGGTGAGGGTATGGGCTGCGGCGGCGGCAAAATTCTTGAGCCGGACATAGTAGTTGCTGCCACTTTCTCTGAAAGACAAGGTGAGTTTTTCATCCTTATTCAACACCGTGCTAAAGGTTTTCCAACCGTTCTCCTCATAGGCTGTCAGCAAAGTGCTTGTACCTTTTTTCACGGTAAAGAAGGCGGAGTTATCCTCATCCCAATTGTCTTCATATCCCTTTGCAAGATACCGGAAGGACACCAAGCGGGACTCTGTCGCCGTCAGGGTCAAGGAGGTCGTGCCGTAATACTTTCCATTGCTCTCCAAATAGTTTCCGGCAGCGTCCTTGACGGGCTTAAACCCGCTGGTGCCATTGGTGGCGGTGATACCGTCGATGTCTTGGAAGATATCATCAAAGGTCAGTTTCTTTGCAAAGGGCAAGTTCACGGTGACGGCGGCAGCGGCAACGGTGAAGCTGCCGGAAAGGTCATCGCAGCCATCCAACTTGGCCGTGTAGGTATAGTTCCCGGCGGGGAGGGTGCAGTTCGTGCCGCTGCCCTCGTACACCTTGGTACCGTTGTACTTCACGGTGACGGTGGGCGCGGCGGTCACGCCCTCCGGCTTGGTGATGTTGAAGGTCACCGTCTGCTTTGCCAACTCGGTCAGCTTGACGGTCTTGTTCACATCGGCGGTCGCAACATTGATCGTGCCGGTGGCCGTCTCATAGCCAAACTTGCTGACGGTGTAGGTGTAGGCGGTATTCTTGGCGGCGATATACTTGTACTCACCGCCGTTCTTGGTGTCATGAGATACCGTACTGCCGTTTTTCGTCAGTTTTACCGTGGCATCCGCGGGAGTCGCGGTAAGAGTAATAACCGGCAGTTTGACAAGGGTAACATTGACCGTTTGATTTTCGGCGCTCATGGTCACCTTGCCGGTGGCGGGCTCATAGCCCTTTTTGGTGACGGTGTAGGTGTAGTCCGCCGCGGCTTTTACGGCGAATACGCCATTGCTGCCGGAGACGGTTTTGCCTTCCTTATCTTTCAGAGTGACCGTCGCGTCCGTCTGGTCCGGCGCTATGGTCAGCGTGTACAGCGGGGAGACGGTGAAGTTTTTGAGCTTCACAGAATAATGGCTTCCATACGAATAGGGATGTTCAAATTTAAGCGTCACAGTGTCGCCTGCTGCCATGTCTACCGCGCATTTCTTCCATGTGGTGCTGTTGTAGGAGGAAAGAATGGGCTGGGTTCCCTTCTTCACAGTAAAGCAGTAATAACTGTTTGAAAACGCACTCCCCAAGTAATCAAAACTGAGGGTGACATTCTTCGTTGCCGTCAGTATGATTTTGGAGGATGAGTAGTTACTTGTATTGCTGGACTCCAAATAATTCCCTTCGGGCTTTTGCACCGGGGTAAAGGGATAAGTGGTATCATCCGTTGCGGTGATGCTATCGGAAATCGCCGTAAAGAAATCGGCAAATCTCAACTTATCATTTACCTTGATGGTAAAGGTGGCGGTTTTGCCCCTGTACTTTACGGTGACGATTTGGCTCTCGACGGGAGTTTCGCTGCTAAAGCCCTCACAGGTCACACCGGCGGCGGCATAGTCGCCGGTAATGGTGCGGGTTTCCACAGAATTATCATACTTCACCGTGAGAACCATGCCGGTCAGGTCAAGTTCGGCATCGCCCTTGTAGTACTCCGTCTTTGTGGGAGCCTTGGTCACCGCAATGCTCTGCACCTTTTTCAGCGCCACGGTTTGGGTGCTGTTCTCGTCGGGAGTCACCGTACCGGCGGCGGGCTCATAGCCCTTGTCGGTGCTGACGGCGGTATAGGTGTACGTGACGCCTTTCAGCAGCTTATAGCTGCCGTCACTCTGCGGCTCGACCTCCGTGTCGCCCCGCTTGACGGTCAGGGCCGCACCCGTGGGCGTGACATTGAAGGTCACGGTGACCCACTTTGCAGCATCCTTCTCCAGCGTAACGGTAACGCTGTCGGGAGTCGCCACGGGGTTGTCGTTGCCCGTCACGGTCACGCTGCCGGTTTTGGTCGTGTAGCCGGGGCAGGACACGGTATAGGAATACGCTTCCCCGGCGGCGGGCAGCGCCACGGTGGTGGAACCGGTATAAGTGCCGCCGTTGATTTCGAGCGTAGCATTCGCGGGAGCAATGGTAAAGAGTACCGCCGCGGTGGGGGTCTCCCAGCTGAGGGCGGGATAGTCGCCGGCCTTAGCCATGAAGGCGCTGCCTAACAAGGCTGCAAACGCGGGGGATTTCATCTCCTCGGCGGATTTTGGAGTAGACTCCGTTTCAGCACCATATACACCTTTTAGGTCGTCAACAGCAATAAAATAGCAGTCAGAAACGGTAACGCCATAACCATAACCAGCAATTGCGCCATAATTTGTCGTGGACTTTGTTACTATCTGTCCAGCATTATAGCAGTTGCTGATTTTTGCACTGGGAGCATTTCCAGCAATACCACCCAAACACACACCCTTACCGCTTCGATCGCTGGAAATCGTGCCAATGTTGTAGCAGTTTAAAATCTTGGAACCATTGGAGGTTTCTCCGGCAATGCCACCTATCCATCTGCCATCAGCACTGGCACCTTTGATTGCAGCGGTATTCTTACAATTCTCAATGCTGCCCGCATTTTTTCCGGCAATACCGCCAACATATTTTTTCCCTGTAACGGTTCCCGCAATCCCAAGATTCTGGACTTTGCCGGAAGCCGCAATTTTTGAAAACAGCGCTTGACATTCGCCTGCTTCATTCTCAAGTGCCAGCGTCACGGTGTGGCCGTTGCCGTCAAAGGTGCCGGTAAATTCGTTGGCATACGGCTTAGTGACCGTGATATCCGCCGTCAGCCGATAGGTGCCGTCGGGCTGCATCTCGGCAAATTTCTCCGCAGTGCCGATATTCTGCACCGTGCCTGCCGCCGCCAGCGCCAGCGCCGCGCCGCCACTGCTGGTCATTTGGGGCGCAGGCGTTTCCGGAGCAGGCTCCTGCTGCTCCTGCGTCTCCTCATTTCCGGCAGGGACGGTGTTCTCCGTGTCCACCGGAGCTATCTGTTCCTGCTGGGTCTGCTGCTCCTGATCCGCGGCCAGCGTGTCGGCCAACACGGAGGTGGGCAGCAGGCTGACGACCATCACGACGGTCAGCAGCCAGCTTATGACTCTCTTCCTCATATCTCTTTCTCCTTTATGTAAATTTTTTGTCGACGTGAGGGGGTGGGCGGGGATGCGGCAACATCCCCGCCCCACTTATGGAAAAGCACGCGGCCAATGGCCGCCTCAGCTTGACAAAGGGGACTCGTCTGCACAGTTTCACGGTCAGATGGAAAGCGCACGGCGCCTCAGCTTGACAGTCGAGTTTTCCGCACCGCTTCGCTGTGTATGGCAGCGTGTCAGCCTGGCAAGGGAAATATTTTTCATGCAGGGCATGAAAAACGGGACAGAGTGCACTCTGTCCCGCGAAAATGAAACGCTGCCCGGCGCAAAGCCGGACAGCGAACGCAATAGATACGACCCCTGCACCACGGAAAGACGTCGCCGCCCCCGCCGCCCGCCCAAAAGGGCCGGCCGCGAAAAAGGCGGTGCAAAAAACACCGACCTCCCGTTCAGGAGGTCAGCGTGGTACATCTACATGGTGGTACAAGATTCCCGCACACGGAGAGCGCGCCCGCTGCAACTTTGTCCTACACAATGCAATTCTCCTGGCTCGCGCCGCGGGGGGCAGACATCCCTCCTCGTTTGCAGCCTACCTTCTCATGGGCTTACCCACAATGGCGGACTTTCGTCCCGGCGGCTTACGCCGCTTCGGTGCATCCTTGCGCTCACAGTACCGGTCGTGCGGGGTTTGGCTACCCCTTTCCTTCTATGCCGACGCCTGGCCCGTGGTGGGCTGTACGGCCGCCGGCGACATTGGATCAACAGACTGTTTATTTACTTGTCAGCGACATTATATTACAGGAATTGGCCGTTGTCAACCCTCCTCCCTACCCCAATGCCACGTCCAGGATCATCATTACGGTAAAGCCCGCGGCAAAGGCCAGCGCCCCCGGGCCGGAATCGCCGCGCGTGGGCAGCAGCTCGGCGGCCACCACATAGAGCATGGCCCCGGCGGCAAAGCCCAGCAGCCAGGGCAGTGCCGGAACGATGAGCGCCGCCGCCAGCACCGTCACGCCGGCGGCCAGGGGCTCCACCACACCGGAGAGCACGCCGCCCAGAAAGGCTCTCCCCTTCCCCGCACCGGCGGTACGCAGGGGCAGGGCCACAATGGCGCCCTCCGGCACATTCTGGATGGCGATGGCCAGCGCCAGCGTAAACGCCGCAGCGGGCGCGGCGGCTCCTGCCGCCACACATCCGGCATAGGCCGCACCCACCGCCATCCCCTCCGGGATGTTGTGCAGCGTCACCGCCAGAAGGGTCATGGTGGTGGAACGGTCGGTAACAGCCTCCGGCAGCAGTCGCTCCAGCAGCCGCAGGAACAGCACCCCCAGCCAGAAACCGCCCGCCGCCGGAAGGAAGGACCAGCGGCCCATGTCCGCCCAGTCGATAGCGGGCAGCAGCAGGCTCCACACCGAGGCGGCGGTCATCACCCCGGCGGCGAATCCCTCCAGCACGCGGCGCAGAACGGCGGAGGGCGCTCTTCGCAGGCAGAATACGCACGCCGCACCCAGCGACGTGCCCCAGAAGGGGAGCAATATCCCCTGAAGGACAGATGATTGCATAGACACTCCCTTTTCCGTATCCGTAGTATGCGGAGCCGGGCGACTCCGTACAGTCTATCCTACGCAGCGGGAAACGAAAGGTGAAAAGACAAGGGCCCCCGCCGAAGCGGGGGCCTTTGGGAAAATACAAAGTCATTCAAAATGCTAAGATAAGGCGGGAGCGCCCGAAGGGTGCTCCCACTGCGCGGCTTATTGCTTTATGTGAGATGCAGCTTCACTGTATCGGCAGCTCCACTGCAATAGTAGTGCCCTCATCTGAACTCTCCTCTACCCGGACGCAGCCGCCGTGGAGATCGGCAATCTCCCACACCAGCGAAAGTCCCAGCCCCACGCCGCCGTACTCCCGGCTGCGGGACTTGTCCACCCGGAAGAAGGGCTGGAAGATGCTCCGCTGAAATTCCTCCGGAATGCCGCGGCCGGTGTCGGAAACGCGGATCAGGACTTTTTCCGTCTCCTGTGTGACGCAGACCCACACCGTGCCGCCAGGGCGGTTGTACTTGACGGCGTTCTCCGTCAGGTTGAAGATCAG
>CEAH01013428.1_pt1 | contig 29693 bp, 28 predicted proteins | sample 557571 | NCBI WGS metagenome assembly CEAH01 (sample SAMEA3182092, study PRJEB8094) | gut metagenome | biome: human; feature: gut; material: Stool; isolation source: human stools | place: Canada | collected 2013-11-25
CTGTCCCGTCCTGAAAAAGGTTTACAAAAAAGAGTAAATCTTATGCAGCAAACAACGAATTCAGACTTATCACGTCATTATTTACCGCGTCAGTTGCGTCATCTGATTTTACAGGAGTATTTGAGCGGAGTCAAGACGGCTCGCCAACTCTCCGAAGAACATGGTATTCCCATGTCTACGATTCATAAGATGGGTCAGCGCTGGAAAGCGAAAAATAGTTGTAGCTTTGTGAGTACCCCTAATCCTTATCCGATCATGTCCCGCGTTACGAGTGAAGAAGCCAGTGAATTATTATCCGAGAACAAAGCCCTTCGGCGGCGCTTGGAAGAGGCTTTATTACGTCTGGAAGGCTATGAGATCATGGGAGATATCCTCCAAGAAGAATACGGTATCGACCTGCTAAAAAAATCCGCAGCCGGACAGTCCAGCGTCTCAAAGAAAGACACACAGCAATGAGCCTGTCGTTTCTGTGCGGGTTGTTCGGCTATACCCGTCAGGCCTATTATAAACATTTACGGCGTAATAGGGAAGGATCCTTGTCCGACACCCTTCTTTTGGAGCGGGTGGGTTACTACCGGAAACTGATGCCCAGGCTCGGCGGTCGTAAACTGTGGCATTTGCTGCAACAAGACGGATTTCCGGTCAGCCGGGATCGGTTATTTACGCTGCTTTCGGAAAACAATCTTCTGGTCAAACGTCGGAAGAAATACAGCGTTACGACCTGCTCGCGGCACTGGATGCGTAAATATCCGAATCTGATCCGGGGTTTCGACCTCGAGCGGCCGCATCGTTTATGGGTCGGAGATATTACGTACATTTCTTTGAAAGAAGGATTTGCATATCTGGCTTTGATAACGGATGCCTATTCCAAACGGATCGTAGGCTATGATCTGAATACGACATTGGAACGGGACGGAGCGCTCCGTGCACTGAGGATGGCCATAGACCAGACTCCGCAGCAAAAACGGCAAGGGTTAATCCATCATTCGGACAGAGGATGCCAATATTGTTCGAAAGAATATGTGAAATTGCTGACCGATAATGGGATTCGCATCAGCATGACTGAAAAGGGCGATCCGTATGAGAATGCCGTTGCCGAACGGGTGAACGGTATTCTGAAGAGCGAATGGATCGACGAGGAATGTTTTGAAAGTTTTCAGGCAGCAAAAGAACGCATCGACCAGATCGTTATCCTTTACAATTCACTCAGACCTCATGCTAGCTGCGATTGGCTTACGCCCTTGGAAGCGGAACTTAGAACCGGGAAACTCAAACATCATTGGGGCCGAAAGACGGTTGTTCGGAAGGCATATGTAAACTTATATCAGGACAATATTTTTTGAACCAAAATGTTTATCTTTAATTATCAATCACTGTAAACCTTTTTCAGGACGGGACAAAGTGGATAAGGATGAAGCCGAGGTGCTCTTCTGGCAGAAGATGTTGGAACCGTTCGACCGATACGGGCGCATGGATGTCAATGCCTACATGGAGAGTTTCATTCGAGTATGATTTCATTTTCAGAGCCAAGTACAGAACTGTTTATTGTGACCCTAATTTCACTTCGGAGGCGGATTCTTTCTATTAGATAAAGATAATCGAGAAAAAGTCTTTCAATGCGCGACGCAACTTGGTAACTGCCTGTTGAAGTTGTTTGTCGACCTTTTTCTGCGGAATGCCAAATTGTTCGGCAATCTCCTTGTAACTCTTTCCCTCCAGCCGCCGGGCCTTGAATATCTGCTGCGTCAGTTCCGGCATTTGTTCGAGTTGGGCCCGGCATATTTCGAGAATTTCGTTCCGGAACAGGATGTCCGGGTCGCAACTCTCGATAGCTCGGGTATAGTAATCCATTGCGCTGCGCTCTTTGAGTTTGATCTGTTCGTATACGGCCTGTCCTATTTGCTGATTCCGGCGATACATCAGGCAATTGTTCCGGATGACTTTATACAGATAGGCTTCGATGTTCGCCCCGTTAATGTTGTCGCGATGTTCCCATACGGCCATGAAACTGTCGTGCACGATATCTTCTGCCGTTTTGGAATCCCGCACATAGCTGTTGGCTATGAGCAGGTATTTCCGCTTGTATTGACGGAATAGCTGCTCGAAAAGTTGCTGTGAGAACGACGAAGCTGTGTCCATAGAGAGTATTCTATACACAAAGATATAATATTTTCCCGGAAGAAATTCTGAAAATAAAATTACGCCCGTACGGACGGAATGCGAAGCGGTTCCGGAAAGCGCGGATCAGAGAAGCCGGAGCATGTGCTTAATTCACACCGTTTCAATGAATTGAACATATTGAAAAAAATATTTTCGTGATTTGTTGTTTGTTCATGGGGGAAAGAGGAGCAGTTATGCATCTTTATTATCAGATAGAGCCCATAAAAGATGAAAGAAGAAATTACAAACGCCCAGTTGTTTCGGTTCTGTGCCGGAGAAACGACAGTCAAAGAGAATGATCGAATTGCCGCCTGGCTGGATGAGAATCCCGAAGAGCATCAGCAACGGCTGAACGACGTGCATTCGATGTACCTTGTAAGCATTTTATGCGACGAATCCGAAGCTAAGCTGCCGACACGACGCTCTGCATGGGCCACTTCTTTCCGTCGGTATGCTGCCGGCATTGCCGCCGCCTTGTTGGTCGGATTTGCAGGCAGCTATGCATTCTTTGCCTTCCGGCTGAACGGCTGGGCCCAACAGCAGACCGTCATCGAGGCTCCGGCGGGCCAGCATGTCCGGATTTCACTCAACGACGGTTCGGAGGTCGATCTGAATTCCGGAAGCCGGCTCATCTACCCTTCGATTTTCAGTGGCAAGGAACGCCGGGTCAAACTCGTCGGTGAAGCCCGGTTCGATGTCAGCCACAACGAAAAACAGCCTTTCATTGTGGAGACCTTCGCCTACGATGTCCGGGTGTTGGGAACCGATTTCAATGTGATTGCCGACGAGGCGAAAGGCCGGTTCTCGACGGCATTGTTCGAAGGCCGTGTGTCCGTCCGCAACCATCGGACCAGCGAGCAGGTCGTCATGGAACCCAATACGGTCGTCCGGCTCGAAAACGGCTACTTGTATGTGGACGAACTTGAGAATTGCGACGAGTATCTATGGACAGAGGGTATTCTGTCGTTCCGGAACGACTCGTTCGATGAGGTCGTTGAGAAACTCAGGAAATATTATGACGTCGAGATTGAAATCCGATGCGCTACGCTTCCGAAAGTGGCCTATGGACGCCTCAAAATCCGCATTTCAGAGGGAATCGAACATGCTTTACGCGTGTTGCAGCTCGCCTCTGATTTTACCTACGAATACGATCACGACCGGAACAGAATTATCATCCAGTGATGGTTTCATAAAGTTTAATACCACCCCCAAACGAAAATTGCCTATGAAGAAATGACCGAACGATCCACCATTGCCTTTCCGGTCGGACGTGAAAAAACCTGCAGGCGGGCAAACACCTGCAGGCCGGAGTCCAATCGGAAAATGATCAACCTTTTCTCAAAATTGAACTTTAATTCAACAAAAGTATGAATAAAAAGATTATTCAGCGAATTAGTTTGTTAATTCTTTTATTCGTTCTGCCCATCGCATATCCCGTAACCGACATTCACGCGCAAGACGTTCGTGTGACTATTCGTATGGAAAAGGTTCGTATGGAGCAGGTTATGAATGAGATTGAGCGTCAGACGAAATATCTTTTCGGAAGCGCCGAGAACGTGGATGTGAAACGTATTGTTACGGTACAGGTCGTGAATCGTCCGCTGCAGGAGGCGCTTGACGCCATGCTCCGGGGAACAAATGTATCCTATACGGTCCAGGGCTCGAACATTGTACTGAAGAACGGACGCTCTGAAGCCGAGGCGAAGAAGCCTGCTGTGATTTCCGGTGTCGTACGCGATGCGGCCGGCAACCCGGTTGTCGGAGCAGCCGTAGTCGTGAAAGGTACGACGATCGGGATCAGCACGGACTCAGAGGGCCGGTTTTCGCTCCAGGTACCCCCCCCCGCTTCGCAGGCCGTTCTGGAAATCAACTATTTGGGGTATGCCCCGGCGGATGTTCGGGTCGGCAGCGCCACTCGCTTCGACATTACGCTCAAAGAGGATAGCCAACAAATCTCGGATGTGCTCGTTGTCGGCTATACGCCCATGCGCAAAAGCGACTTTACGGGCTCGATAGCGAGTGTCAAAGCCAGCGAACTGACGACAACGACGCCCACCATGGCGCAGGCGCTTGCCGGCAAGGTCGCCGGCGTGGAGGTCCGGCAGGCCGACGGCGCGCCGGGTGAGGGCGTGCAGATACGTGTGCGGGGTGTCAACTCGCTCTCGGCTGGCAGCGATCCGCTGTATGTTGTCGACGGTTATCCTGCCTCGGAGGATGTTTACATCAATCCGGGCGATATCGAGAGCATCGACATTCTGAAAGATGCCGCCTCGGCTGCAATCTACGGTTCGCGCGGCGCTTCGGGCGTCGTGCTGATTACAACCAAACGCGGCAAAGAGGGCGAGCGCGCCAAGATCAGCTATGATTTCTCTTATGGTATTCAGCAGCTCGAACGTAAGGTCGATCTGTTGGATGCGAACCAATTCCGGGACCTGTACATTGCTTCGCGCAACGATTCCTATCGCCGGAAAGCGACGGCCGCCGGCATTGCGTGGAGTCCCAACGACGACAATACGATTCGTTCGGCCAAGGGATTTTCGCTCGCCGATGTCGGTATCCACCCCATGTTCTACGATTTTACGACCCGGACGCCTGTCGAACAGCAGTACAATACCGACTGGCAGGACGAGGTGTTCGGCAACGCCGGAATGATGCGCCACAACATTTCGGTGACGGGAGGTTCCAAGGCTATTCGCTACATGGCCAGCGTCGGCTACATGGATCAGGATGGTATTATCGCCCCCTCGAATCACAATCGCATTAATGCCCGTCTGAATCTCGATGCACAGATCACCAAGCACTTTTCGGCCAGCCTGAGCTATTCGATGTACGACGTCAAAAACAAAGTGGTACAGGCGGAAGGGCGTATGATCAATGACGGTGTTATTCAAAGTATGCTCATGTATCTGCCCAACCTGCCGGCCTATGAGGAGAACGGCGATTACGCTCGTAGCGCCATGATCCGGATGGTGACGGACTGGGGCATCAATTTCCCCGAAAATCCGCTCGTCATCGCCAACGAACTGGATATTTCGGAGAAGACTTCGCGCCACAACCTGAACTTCAACCTGGTCTATGAACCATTGCCCGATCTGAAGATCTCGGCGCGACTGGGACAGCAGTGGTACAACTACCGCTATTTCTACTACCGGCCGATGAGCATAGGCCGAAACAGCACGCCCGCCTATGGGCCCGAACTGGCCTCCTACAATATCGCCCGCTCGAGCTCGACCTACGATATCGACCGGCTCGGGGAGTTCACGGCAAGCTACAAGAAACAGCTCGGACGCCATCACGTCGATGCGCTCATCGGCTATACGCTTCAGCGCAAGACCTACGACCGACTCGGTGTCCAGGCTACGGGATTCGCCGACGACCGCATCCACGAGGTGACAGCCCACGGCCCGAAAGATTCGGACGTATCGCTTTATGAAACCCGCAAAGCGGCTTGGTCGATGATGTCCTATCTGGCGCGTCTGAACTATTCGTTCGACGACCGTTACACCGTGACCGGAACGTTCCGCACCGACGGTTCGTCGCGTTTCGGCGTCAATAACCGCTGGGGATATTTCCCGTCGGTATCGGCAGGCTGGACGATCTCGAACGAACCGTTTCTGAAAGATGCGCTCGAAAACATTGCTACGGTCCGTATCCGTGCCAGCTGGGGTAAGAGCGGCAACAACGACATCGGCAATTATTCCAGCATTGCAGGTATCTCGACCGGAAGTTATGCTTTCGGCACGACGGCCGTATCCACTTCCCGTCTCGGCGGGTTTGCCGATTCGGAACTCGGATGGGAAACGACGACGCAGACCAACATAGGTCTGGACCTGGGATTTTTCAACAGCCGGTTGAATGTGATTGCCAACTATTACAACTCCATCTCGACCGACATCCTCTATAACGCACCGATCTCCGCGATTTCCGGGTTCACCTCTTCAACGACCAACATGACCGATGCGAAGATCCGCAACCGTGGTTTCGACCTGCAGGTCGACGCCCGATTGCTGACCGGCAAGGTAAAGTGGAATGTCAGCACGAATATTTCGATCAACCGTAACAAAGTGGTTAGTTTGGGCGGACTGGACGACATTCTCTCCACATCGGAGCGTTCCGTGCAATCGCATATTACCAAAGAAGGCTATCCCATTGGGTCGTTCTACGGCTACAAGGCCGTCGGCATCATGTCGGAACTCGATTACAAGAACGCGCTGAAGGACCGGGAGGTTTATCTGGCCAACGGCAGCAAGTTCCCTGCCGGCTACACGCTGCAAGGGCCTGCCGTACCCAGCTATGCGCTCGACGATCTGTCCTACGGCAATACGATCTGGAAAGACGTGAGCGGCGACGGCGTCATCGACACGAACGACAAAACGATTTTGGGGAACGCTTATCCCGACTTTACGGGCGGCTTCTCGACCAGCCTCTCGTGGAAAGGCTTCGATCTGGGAGCGAGCTTCACTTACTCGTACGGCGGTGAGGTGATCAATTTCCAGGATTACTATCTGTTCAACGTGGAAGGATCGTCGAACCAGTATGCGATTGCCGCCGACCGTTATGTGTCGGATACGAATCCGGGGCGCAACAACGTACCCATCGCCACGCGGATCTCGGTGACGAACCAATCTCTCAAACTCTCTTCGTACTATGTGGAGGACGCCTCTTATTTCCGCTGCTCGAACATTACGTTAGGCTATACGTTGCCCAAACGTCTGCTCCGGAAGATCGGGGTCGAATCGTGCCGGGTATATGTCAGCGGCGACAACCTCTTCACTATTACCGACTACCGCGGTTACAACCCCGAGGTTTCGTACAAGAGCAGCAACCTGATGCCCGGATTCGACTGGGGTTGCTATCCGCTGTCGCGTATCTACTCGGTAGGTTTAAATTTAACGTTTTAATCCGTTCTGTTATGAGAATCAGTCATCTGTTTATTCTTCTTGCAGCGTCGGCTATGCTGACTGCGTGCGATTTTCTCGACGAATATAATCCCAATTCAGTGACAGTCGGCAATTACTATACTTCCGAAGAGGACATTGTCGCATCGCTTAACGGCGTCTACACCTCGCTGACGCAAAGTTATGTTGCCGATAACTATCACTATTTTACCGATGTGCGCGCCAATGCGACCGTCGTAACCAACAGCGGCGCCAACAGCGGCATTCCCTATCAGTTCTACAATTATACGCTTACCGAGGAGAATGTCTATGTTTACAACCGTTATTCGCAGTTGTACAAGATCATTTCGCGCGCCAATACGCTCTTCGCCCATCTGGGGGATGTCAGTTATGCTACTCCTTCGGCCCGCGATACGTATGAAGCCGAAGCCCGGTTCCTGCGCGCTTTGTCTTACTACTGGCTGGTAACCGAGTGGGGTGACGTGCCATTGGTGCTCAAGGTTCTGGAGAGTACGGAAGAGGTTCGGGCCAACAATTACCGCCGCCCGAAGGCCGAAATCTACCAGGCCATTTTCGACGACCTGAAATATGTGACCGAAAGCCCCCTGCTTGATGTGCAACCTGCCTCGGCATGCGGCAAGGTCAGTAAGGCTGCCGCATGGGCACTTTGGGGCAAAGCCTTGTTGCAGCAGGCTTGCGATGAAGATTTCATCGGCTCGAAATCCGAATTGCTCGGACAGGCGATCGGGAAACTGACTGCTGCCTGGGATCTGCGCAAGTTCGGCGAACTCTCGTCGGTTTCCTATTCCTCCGTCTGGGACCTCTCTACGCAGAAGTCGTGTGCGGAAAATATTTTCCAGGTCAACTATATTCAGGGGAACGCCGACCTGGGATCGGTGTGGAATTATATGTACGGTCCTGAGGGAGCGGGCGTCACCTCGCAGAGAAAAGGCGAGATGCAGAACGTCACGATACAGGCTGTCTATGATTCATTCGAGCCGGGCGATGTCCGCCGCTCTTTCCTGCGGGCAACGAACAAGGCGGGGCAGACTTACTATCACACCATGAAGTATGCCGATCTGGAATGCGGCGCCAACGGGTATGGAGGCAACAACTGGATTGTGCTGCGTTATGCCGATGTGGCGCTGATGCTGGCTGAAGCCTATTATTGGTCGAAAGAGGAAACATTGGCGAAAATCTGGCTGAACAAGGTGCGTGAGCGTGCCGGGCTGGGCGATTGGTCGGGGAGCGACCTGCGTCAGGGCATCTACGATGAACGCCTGCACGAATTCATGCAGGAGGGGCTCCGCTGGCAGGATTTGCTGCGTATGTACGATCGTATGGAGATGCTGGAGCACTTCAGCGCGATCAATTCCAATTTTTCGTTGAAAGACTTGTTACTGCCTATTCCCTACAACGAACGGATTCTCAATCCCGAAGGCCTTTATCAGAATCCGGGATACGGAAGCAATTAAACGGTTCGGGACATGAAAAGATTCTCGTTAATTCTTCAGGCATTCCTGCTCGGTTGCACGGGTATCCGTCGTAGAGAGGCAACCCGTTAGACATTTGAAAAATTTTAACAGACTGAAACCATGAAAAGAATCATATCGTTGCTATGCGTCGCATGTTTGGTTTTGATAACCGCATGTTCCGACGACAAAGAGGTGGGGCCGATTTTCGATTCGGTCCTTACCCCCGATTTCACGTTCGATGACGGCGCAGAGATTATCGCCGGCGTCGATGCCGTACAGTTTACCGACAATTCAACGGCCAAAGGCACGGAGATCAGCGGCTATTTCTGGCATTTCGGATTCGCCGGACTGGGAAACTGGTCGGAAGAGGCTGCTCCGGACCCTGTCATGTACAAGGAGGCCGGCGAATATGTCGTTACGCTGACGGTCTACGGCGCCGACGGCAACAGCAGCTCGACCAAACGGACCATTGTCGTCAAGGCCGCCAATCTGGCGCCCTCGGCATCCTTCACGTATACTCCGGAAACGGTGGTTGTGGATACCGAAGTAACCTTTACCGACACATCGGTCGATTCCGATGGCGAGATCGTCGCCCGCCGGTGGACCCTTCCCGATAATACGACCTCTACCGAAGCTTCGGTCAAATATACCTTCACGAAGGGCGGCACGTTCGATGTGACGCTTCAGGTGACTGATGACCGGGGTGCAAGCAGCGAGGTTTCGAAGAAAATCTTCGTAGCAGGCGACGAGGGCATCGGCTCCGGCAGCGAGAGCGACCCGTGGCAGATTGCCACCGCCGACCGATGGAACGAGATCGCGCAGTCGATCAACGGCACCCAGCCGGGCGATTATAAAGCCGGGGACTACTATCTGGTGACGAACGATATCGATTTCAGCGGTAAGAACTTCATCGCATGGGACAGCTTCTCCGGTCAGCTCACCGGCAACGGCAACTCGCTGAAGGGCATTACGGCGACCCGCACGGTTGCGGAGGCCGACATCGACGCGGATGCTGCCATCTTCGGCGTCATCCGCATTAATTCGGGTACGGTCAAGGATCTCAAAATCGAAGCTACCCTCACCTCGAACGGCAACCGGATCGGCGGCATGACCGGGCGCAACAACGGAACGCTCGACGGCGTATACTTCGTGAAAGGCACGCTCACGGGTGTGAAGCGTGTCGGCGGCATTGCGGGCGAAAACAACTCGGTTATCGTCAACTGCGCAGTGTTGGGCGGCAACATCTCGTCATCGGGCGAGAATGCCGGCGGCATCACGGGCGGCAACACCAATGCAAAAGCCTTCGTCATCAACTGTTACAGCTGGATGGAGTCGCTCGTTTCATCGGGGCCCAATACCGGCGGCATCATCGGTTACGGTGGCAGTGACTCGTTTGCCGTCAACTGCTATACGACAACGGCGACCGTTGTCTCCGGGGGCATGTACGGCGGAGCTGTCGGATACGTCAAGAAGAGCAACCTGCAGAACATCTACGGCAATTCAGCGGTCGGCGTCGCTGTGGGAAGAGCGAAAAACACCGGCAGCAATGTTCCTTCGGTATGGCCGACGCAGACTTCCAGAGCCCTCTCGCTCGGAGAGATGATGTCGGGCAGCGTGAGCGTACCCTCGAATAACACGGAGTACGGCAGCTTCGTCGAGGCGTTGAATGCCGGCGTGGATATTTTCAACAGTGCGACGTTCAGCCAGAAACCCGAAGGCGTGGTACTCCGCCGTTGGAAGAGTTCGGGCACCTACCCGGTTCTGGCGGACTAACCCTTCATTCATGTTTGTAAAACGGCCCTGGAGGGTGATCTTTCGGGGCCGTTTTTATCCATTTAAAATTGAAACCAATGAACAAGCGTATTTTTATTTTTCTATTCATTATCGGGGCGTTATGTCTGTGCGGTTGTGCGGACGACTTCGCCACAAAAATCAATTTGGACGGAAATTCGTCCGAGGGAGAATTTAACAGCGAGGCCGCGCTCTATGGTACGGTTCAGGACAACTACGGCAAACCGATAGCGGGCGTACTTGTCAGTGACGGCATGCATACTACTGAAACCGATGCGAAAGGCAATTGGCAGTTGTTCAGCGACCTGAAGCTTCGTCGGTTCGTGTTCGTCACGATTCCGGCCGGTTATGAAGTTCCGTCGAAGAACGGAATTCCCCAGTTCTGGCAGCGGATTCCCGAAAACGAGAAGCAATTCAAGGCCGATTTTACGTTGATGAAGCGCGCCGGCTCGGGCGATCGGTATACGATTTTGATGACGGCCGATCCGCAGATCCGCGCCAAGACCGCGGGAACGGACAAATACATGTTCCATTCGATCGACATTTACGAGGACATGTGCAAAGACATGAAGGAGCTCGCCGCGACGATCACCGACCGTCCGGTATACAGCATTTGCCTGGGCGACATGGTGCACAACAACATGAGTTTGTGGGAAGACTATTGCGAGGGCCTCAAGGATTTTTCGTTCCCGGTGTTTCATGTGATCGGCAACCATGACCACATTCAGAATGCTGCGAGCGACGATTTGGCCGTGGCGGAATATGAAAAATACCTCGGGCCGACGAATTATGCCGTCGATCTGGGACAAGTTCACTACATTTTCCTCGACAATATCGAAATGGCGGATAATTCCGCACTCACGGCCAGCGCCACGGGCGCCTACAAGAACGGGCTTTCCGAAGAGGCTGTCGAATGGCTGCGCGGTCATCTGTCGCATGTCGACAAAAACAAGATCCTCATGGTTTGCGGACACACCTCGTTTTACAAGAAGATCGGTTACGATCCGTCGGTGTCGGACCTGAATGCATCCGTCTATACGGGATTGTTCTCCGCCTACAAATTCGTGCATTCATGGGCGGGGCACAACCACGATTATTATAACTATGCCTATGCCGCCGAGGAGACCAGTCCGAAATACCCCAATGTCGAGTCGCATATCCTGGGACGTTCGACCGGTATGTTGGGACTCAATGCGTCCGTTACGTCCGACGGCGGCCCGCGGGGTTATCTGGTGATCGATGTCGACGGCGAGAACATCACGTGGAAATTCAAGGCCTGCGGTTATGAGGAGGGCAAAAAGCTGGAAAACCTACCTGCCGACTGGCAGCTCCGTGCTTATGCGCCTAACGAGCAGGGCTGGTACACTTCCGGGAAAGTTTATGTCAACGTCTGGAACTACGACGCCCACTGGGGGCCCGTTTACTATTCGGATAGCGGTAAAACGAAGGTGGCGATGAGCAAGGACAAGACCCACGACGGTTACGCCAATTCACTCTACGAGCAGTATAAGGATCAGTATACGGTATTGGCATACACCACGACACCCCATATGTTCAGTATCGAACCGTCGGAAGGTGCCACTTCGGCGACGATCGAGACAACCGACCGGTTCGGCAACCGTTATACTGCCAGTGTAAGTTGGTAACCCCTCTCCTGCGTTCCGGGCCGCCGGGGATTTTACAATAGACAATGTGTGATCTATGAGATGTGATTTTGTATTTTGGGGAGCCGCCGCATTGGGCGGATTGGTCCCTGTTCACGGGCAGGATAATACGATGCGCCGTCCGAATATTCTGTTCTGCATCGCCGACGATGCCGCATGGCTTCATTTCGGGGCTTATGGCTGCCAATGGGTCTCGACGCCGGTTTTCGACAGTGTGGCCGCACGGGGTGTGCTGTTCGAGAATTGTTACACTCCGAATGCGAAATCGGCGCCTTCGCGTGCGTCGCTGCTCACGGGACGCTACTCGTGGCAGTTGGGCGAGGCGGGTAATCACATCTGTCATTTTCCCGAGGATGCCGGGGTCTTCACCGAGGCGCTCGAAGAGGCTGGGTACGACGTGGCCTTTACCGGCAAGGGCTGGGCTCCGGGCAATCCCGGCATGAAGAACGGCCGTAGACGGCAGTTGACGGGTGAAGCGTGGCAGAATCGGAAACTGACGCCTCCGACATCCGAGATGCTCGCCACGGACTATGCGGCGAATTTTTCCGACTTCCTCTCCTCGCGTGAGGATGCGTCGCGGCCGTGGTTCTTCTGGTTCGGCTGTCGCGAGCCGCACCGCCGCTATGAATACGGCAGCGGAGCGGCCAAAGGCGGACGGACGACCGGAGAGATCGATCGTGTTCCGGCTTTCTGGCCCGACAACGAGACGGTGCGTAACGACATGCTGGACTACGGGTTCGAGATCGAACATTATGACCGGCAGTTGGGGCTGATGCTGGCCCGGCTGGAAGAACTCGGGGAGTTGGACAACACGCTTGTCATTGTCACGTCGGATAACGGAATGCCGTTCCCGCGTGCCAAAGGGACGCAGTACGAGTATGCTCATCACATGCCTTTGGCCATGATGTGGCCGCAAGGAGTGAATAGTCCCGGACGCCGGGAGGCGGTTTACGTCTCGTTCGTGGACATCGCACCGACCATTCTGGAGATTGCCGGAACGGACCCTTCGGCGGCCGGGATGGCACCGCTTCCGGGCGGGAGCCTCGTGCCGCTGTTGCGGAATGAACCGGACCCTTGTGCAGCGTTGCGCGAACGGGCGTTGCTGGGCCGCGAGCGGCACGACAACGGACGCCCCGGTGACCAGGGTTATCCGATCCGGGGGATTGTACGGGGCGGTTGGCTCTATCTGTGCAACCTCAAACCGTGGCTGCTGCCCGGCGGCAATCCGGAAACGGGCTACCGCGACATCGACAGTTCCCCGACGAAAACAGCCATTCTGCAATTGCGGCGCAGCGGGCAGGATCGTCGTTATTATGACCTGTCGATGGGACAGCGTCCGGCGGAGGAGTTGTACCATGTCGAAACGGACCGCGAATGCCTCGCCAACCGGATCGGGGACGTTTCATGCCGGATTCTGGCAGATTCACTGCGGGCCGAGCTTTTCCGGACGCTGCGCGGGCAGGGCGATCCGCGGATGACGGGCGACGGCGACGTATTCGATCGCTATCCCTACGACAAGCCGGGAAAGGACAGCGTTTACGAACGGACCGTCAGTGGGGAGATCATTCCGTGGGAACAGTCGAACTGGGTGCTTCCGACCGATTACGAACAATACGAAACAGTAAAAAACAACTAACCCGAATATGATGATAAGATTATTGATTTTTCTTGCATCCCTTTTCCTGTTTGGTGCTTGTGCGAGTTCCGAATCCGTTTCCGGCACCCGTGCCGAACGGGTTGTTTCAGAGATTCACGACCCCGCCTCGAAAAAGGTGCTGGTCGCCTCCCATCGGGGCGACTGGCGCAACTATCCTGAAAATTCACTCCCTGCCATCCGCAGCGCTATCGAAATGGGAGTCGACATTGTAGAAATAGATTTGGCGCTGACCTCGGACAGCGTGCTGGTACTCTGTCACGACCGCACCATCGACCGGACGACTTCGGGCAGGGGACTTATTGCGGAAATTACTTATGATTCCATTCGGCGGGTGAATTTGCGTGCGGGGCAGAATGCGGTCACACATTGGAAAGTACCCACGCTCGAAGAGGTGCTCATATTATGCAAAGACAAAATTGTCGTCAATATCGACAAAGGATTTCAATATTACGGGTTGATACATCCGTTGCTTGAAAAATACGGCATGCTGGAACAGGTGCTCATCAAAAGCAATGTCACCGCCGACCGTGCCGCCGCGACTTTCTCGAAATATGACGACAATTGTCTTTTTATGCCCATTGTAAACTTCGGGAAGAAATCGTACCGAAAAATTCTCGAAAGCTATGAACGACTGAAATATCCATTGCTGGCTTACGAAATCTGCTGGTCGGAATACACGCCCGAGGTCGAGACCTGCATGCGCGAAGTCATCGCCGGCGGCTCGAAACTGTGGGTGAACTCCCTGTGGCCCTCCCTGAACGGCGGGCTTTGCGACGATGCCGCGGTAGAGGGCGACCCGGCCGAGGTGTACGGGAAACTGGTCGATATGGGCGCCACCATGATCCAGACCGACCGCCCCGAACTGCTGATCTCCTACCTCCGCTCGCGCGGACTGCACGACTGACGCCATGAGCCGTATTACGGAATTCTACCGCATCAGTCCTGCGGCTCCTGCCCGGGAGCAGGACGAAGCATCGCGCGACAAGTACTACCGCCGCCTGCGCCTGCAGGCATTCGTCGCCGCAACGCTCGGATACAGCCTCTACTACGTCTGCCGCACCAGTCTCAACGTCATGAAGAAACCCATTCTCGACAGCGGGTCCTTGGACGCATCGCAGTTGGGAGTCATCGGCTCGGCACTCCTCTTCGCCTATGCCATCGGCAAGTTCGTCAACGGATTCATCGCCGACTACTGCAACATCAAGCGCTTCATGGCCACGGGACTCATCGTCTCGGCCGCGGCCAACGCCCTGATGGGGCTCATGGGGCTCGCACATTCCGTAGTCCCGACAGCCGTGATATTCGTTGCATTCGCCGTGATGTGGGGTCTGAACGGGTGGGCGCAGTCCATGGGAGCGCCTCCGGCCATCATATCCCTCTCCCGCTGGTATCCCCTCAAGGAGCGCGGGACCTACTACGGGTTCTTCTCCGCAAGCCACAACCTCGGGGAGTTCTTCTCATTCCTTTTCGTAGGCTCCATCGTCTCCTTTGCGGGTTGGCAGGCCGGGTTCTTCGGATCGGCCGTGGCAGGGGCCATCGGCGTGGTGCTGGTACTCTGCTGGCTCCACGACACGCCGGAGTCGAAAGGACTCCCGCCGGTAGAGGCGCTGGCCCATGAAAAACCCGTCCCCGGAGCGGAGAAGTCCGTCAAAGAGATTCAGAAGCAGGTGCTCCGCACCCCGGCGGTATGGGTGCTGGCGGCGGCAAGCGCGTTCATGTACATATCCCGCTATGCCATAAACGGCTGGGGAGTGCTGTTCCTGCAAGAGGCCAAGGGATTCTCGGATGTAGAGGCGATTTCCGTAGTCTCGATAAACGCACTGCTGGGAATACTCGGAACCGTGCTCTCGGGATGGTTCTCGGACAAACTCTTCAAGGGAGACCGAAAGATACCCGCCCTGCTGTTCGGCATACTGAACTCCCTGGCCCTGGCACTGTTCCTGTACGGAGGAAATGCCATGTGGGTGAACGTCCTCTCGATGGTGCTGTTCGGAATAGCAATCGGCGTGCTGATCTGCTTCCTCGGAGGATTGATGGCTGTGGACATCGTGCCGCGAAAGGCCACGGGTGCCGCGCTGGGGGTCGTGGGAATAGCAAGCTACATCGCGGCGGGCATTCAGGACGTAGCATCGGGATGGCTTATCGACAGGCACATCACCGTAGCCGCCGACGGCGCGAAGCACTACGATTTCGGGCCCGTGGCACTATTCTGGATTGCGGCGTCAGTAATATCATTTCTGCTCCCGCTATTAAACCGGAAAAAAGATAAAGGCTAACTATTGAAACTATGACTTACAACCGAACTTAGAGCATCAGATACAATCCTATATGAAATAATATCAGGAAATGGAGCATTATCCTATCTGCAAGCCCTGGGACTTCTTGAAGTTCCGGGGCTTGTCGTTTCCGAATATCAAAAGATCCGAGGACCTCCTACGGATTTGCAAAGTAATGTAATAAACAAATTATATTGAAATTCTTAAGTACATGACAAAATTTTGAATACATCGAATTTAGGTGTGTATGTCGGTCGGAAAAGCACGTTTGAGATTTCCTCAAGACCATACTTGACCAAAGACTTAGCCCTTCGTCCATGCTTCAGAATTTTTATCGGTTTAACGTATATATCTTTATGTTCACCAACTAGATACGCCCATACAAAAGCAATGCAGACTATCGCAAACAGACGCGCGATGCGCTCTCTGTCGCGCAGGTGGGTGTCCTCGATATTGAAGCCCGAAGATTTCATGGCACGGAATGCCGTTTCAATCTCCCAGCGTTTTTTATAGGTCGCAACTCCATCTTCAGGTCGGTTGAAACAGAGCAGAATCTGAAGTTCGGGTATCCCGTCAGAGTTCTTGATTCGACTTCCGGCGAGATAGACATACTGCCCTTTGTGCAAAAAGAGCTTGTTGTAGAATTTCTCCTGTCCGACTTTGAGGGAATTGAAGAGCCACCATGCTCTAATTCTTTCTCCTGTGGAAGGCTTGACAACCCAAACGTCCTGCCGGATACGGATATAGTATCGAATTCTGTTGTCGTTAAGCCAGCCTATCCACTCCTTGCCGATAAACTCGCGGTCGGCCACAAGGCAGTCGGTACAGTCATGTCCAAAAAGTCGGAAGAACCGCTCGATGATATCCTTGCGTTCTTCCCAATTGGAATTGCCGCGCTTGTCCAAAAGGCAGAACAGCAATGGAAAGGCAATACCCTTGTAGGTGATGCCGAGGGTGAGTATATTGATGTTGAACTCTCCGAACTTCCAGTTGGTGCGGTCCATACTCAGAACCAAACCGTCCTTAACAGGAAGCAACGAGAAGATCATCCTTGCTACCAGGTCGAGGTTCAAGGCATAGTTGGCAATGAATCGCTGAATGCGGCGCAGATTGGAATCACGCTCAACCGACGTAGGCATTGCCGAAGCCAGTTTGTGAAGGCTCACAGTCTGCACCACACAAAGTGCATGGAGCATGTAAGCCATAAGCTTTATGCGGGCCAGATTCATCGATTTTCCAAAATACTCTTGCATAATCGGGAGGATTTGGTTAATTTTGACCAAGTCCTTGGAATCAGTAGCCTTCATGGAAAAAGCAGCGAACTTTTCTTTAAAACTACTAATTTTCAGGGACTTTTGCAAATATAATCTATTAATAATTAGATGTTTAACAATAGAATTTTAACTTTTGTCATCTACTAAATAGAAATATAACACTAATCATAAGTTGATCAATTACCAAAATGAAAAAATATCAATGCTTATTTTTTGTTGTCTGTATATTAGCTATCTATTCATGTCAAAAATTCGATGGGGCAAAAACTGAAAATGGGAATAATACGGATATAGCGAATATCGCCATGTTGTCTTTCTCATCGGAGGAAGATTTTATCGCGGCCCTGAATCAACAAGATGATGATGTTACAACACGCGCATGTTTTGCAACTAAAGCACAAGGAGGATTAACTGCAAATGAAAAATATGTTGATCTGCTGGAACCAGTCCAAAACCTCCCCATTGCAACTGATCCAATTCTGCGTGTGGATTGCAGACCGCTCAAGGAACAAGCACTTATCGAAAATAACGATATGTCGCTCTATATAGCTAAAGGTTATGATTCTCTTGTGCCAAATATCAAAGTAGCAAAACTTCTTAACGCTCGCGCAGAGGTAATGGTAGATCAGACAATATATAAAATCTCACCGAGAGGAACCTACTACTTCCCGGAATCGAAACAAAAATTCTTTGAGAGTAATTATGAACGCTTCGAAACCGAAGAGGGAATCCAGATGGAAGAGAATACCTACCAATTAGCAGAGGATATTTACCGTATCAATACATTTGAAATAACTGAAGTGTTGGATGCTGAAGCCGAAGATCTGCCGGATGATCTTCCCGGTGTTCTCGACGACGACGACCTTTCGACTAATATTGTTAATACGCTCAACATGACAACACGAACTGTTACGACACAAATACCTCCTTTTGAAAGATTTCCGAGATTCAATGCAGATGCCAAAACATGGTTGGGGAAACTATGGCAAAGCATCTTCGGGCGTAACCGTGGATATACATACAAATTATCGAAAAAGCATCGGATGAAGGGCAAATTTTATTATTACAACTATAAATTTTATACGGAATTCGGAGCGTCGGCAGAAATGCAGAAAAAGAATTGGATCGGTTGGAGTGGAAAACAGGCAAGCGAATTACTCATAGGGTGGAGCAATATTATTTTTTCAGAAGGCTATAAGCGAATTCCCGATTATCCAAAAAATGCAGAGGCTTCGATTGTCAGTACGGAATATAAAACGATTCCCGGTTTCAATCATCAAGGCATGGTACTTACGATTGTCGGATTGGATATTACTGCTCTGCAGCAACAACAGCTTTCGCTGATGAACCCTATACAAATTAGAAATTGGTTTAAGTTGCGTGTAGAAAATAGCAACGTTGATATCACTCAACTCGATGCTATCCAATGCTTCTCCGCAGATAAAGTCATTACGATTCTTCCCGGTGGACAAAAGCGCAAAGGCGATGTAAAAAAAGTAAGGGAGATATTTTTAAGCGAAGTTTCATTTACGATTAACTTGGATCTGAATCACATGCCTCAATCTTTCAAGGAGTGGGCGAAAATTATCAATCAAGGTAAGTTCAAAATCAAACCGAAGAATCTCAAATTCGGGACTGTGTATGTTGCCGGACGTCTTGGCAATAGTTGGGGCGGAATGACGATCGTAAAAAAATCGTAATAATTTTCTCACATTTTTTTAGACCTCAAATCAGTTCATCTATGAAGAAGATTATTTTCTTGTTTTCCTTACTGCACCTCCTCAATGTCAATGCCCAATCTTACCGACCTACGGAAAAGCAGAATCGAGAAATTCGCCAAATAGAAGTCGAGATTGGTGGCGGCGTAGTTTTTGGCGCCAGTAAGCTTAATTTTGACAATGCAAAATCCGGGGGAATGGGCTTTGGGGAAATACGCTACAATTTTCTGCATTTGCCTATAGATATCGGAGTTCAAGTCGCCGGAAATGTTTTTCACCGTCAATCTGATGAAGTCAGGAAATTAGGATTCACCTCTGTTAATTATCTTGTTGTTGGTGACTACAATTTTCGAAGATCGAAAAATATTTTATTCTTCGCTGGTATGGGTTTAGGGCTTGCTTCTCATGAAAACGCAGCACCCATAATTTTAATTGGCGATAACTCATACGACATCGGTGGTTCAAGTAGTTCATTCTGTCTCATGCCTCGTTTCGGTATAGAGTTGTTTCACCATCTTCGCGTAACCTTCAATTATAAATTGGAAGAAAAGGCCAATCGGCATTTCAATATTTCCGTAGGAGTTGTATTTGGAGGCGGACGTAAATAGCTCTTTAATAAAAGCGGAAGCCGAAAAACTTTACGAGTAGTTAAAATAAACGTAAAAGAAAAAGGCAAGGTTAATGATAATACAGCAAAAATGCAGTCCACTAATCAGTTAGGTGTTTAGCTCATAATACTGCATAAGCTGAAAAAGGAGGTTCGATAAAAGTTGCGAAAGACTTCAGTTCCCATATCGTTACTGATATAATAGGAACAAGAAACGGTACAACAGGTTATATTTCAGTAATTTGCACAATTTTTCATACTTGGAGACAACTCGCTTGATATTAACTTTGTAACAATCAAAAAAGTATGAAAACGAGTATGAGCAGATCGACTTTCAAAATCCTCTTCTACGTGAAGAAGGGCAGCGAGAGAGCCAACGGCTATCTCCCCCTGATGTGCCGTCTTACGGTGGACGGCGAAATCAAGCAGTTCAGCTGCAAGCTGGACGTACCCCCGAAACTTTGGGACGTGAAAACGGCACGTGCCACCGGCAAGAGCGTCGAGGCACAGAAAATCAATGCGGCGGTTGACCGGATACGTGTGGACGTGAACCGTCGTTACCAGGAACTGATGCAGTCCGACGGCTATGTCACTGCTGCCAGGCTGAGGGATGTCTACCTCGGACTGGGCGTGAAACGGGAGACTTTGCTGAAACTCTTCGAACAGCACAACGAGGAGTTCATCAAGAAAGTGGGACACAGCCGCGTACAGGGGACATACAACCGCTACCGTACCATATACAAGCACCTGTGCGAGTTCGTCCCGAAAGTGTACCGACGTGACGACATCCCCCTGAAGGAACTCAACCTGACCTTCATCAACAACTTCGAGTATTTTCTGCGTACGGAGAAGAAATGCCGCACCAATACCGTATGGGGTTACATGATCGGGCTCAAGCACATCATCTCCATCGCCCGCAACAGCGGTGCACTTCCCTTCAATCCCTTCGCCGGGTACATCAACTCCTTCGAGAGCGTTGACCGGGGCTACCTGACGGAGCGTGAGATACAGACGCTGATGGAGGTCCCGGTGAAAAGCGGGACCTGCGAACTGGTACGTGACCTCTTCATCTTCTCGGTGTTTACCGGACTGGCATACGCAGACGTGAAGGCGCTGACGACTGACCGGCTCCAGACCTTCTTCGACGGCAACCTCTGGATCATCACCCGCCGGCGGAAGACGAACACCGAGTCCAACATCCGCCTGCTGGACGTTCCCAGGCGCATCATAGAGAAGTACAAGGGGCTGTCCAAGGACGATCATGTATTTCCGGTACCGAGCAGCAGCAGATGCAACGTCATATTGAAGGAACTTGGTAGGCAGTGCGGTTTCAAGATACGGCTGACCTACCATGTTGCCCGGCATACGAACGCCACCACCGTGCTGCTCTCGCACGGTGTGCCCATCGAGACCGTAAGCCGTCTTTTGGGTCATACGGATTTGAAAACCACCCAGATATATGCCCGGATAACCAACCAGAAGATCAGCAGCGACATGGAAGTCCTGTCCCATAAGCTGGAAAAGATGGAGAAGGAGATATGCGATGCCATCTGAGGGAAGGCATTTACGGGACGAGTGATTTTTCCCCTTCTTCATCAAAGTTCCGCCGTCCCCGCGGATCTGCGCGTTTTCCCTCCGGTTTCCGGCAGAAAATTTCCGTACGGTGAAATTTTCTGCCGGAAAAACGCTCCGAATGCGCGGGTGACGGACGGGAAAATTGATTCAGAAGGCGAAAACTGCGACCGACGTAGTGCATGTGCGACAAGGAAAAAGGAAAAGAATTGTCCAGGAGCCCCTTTTCATGTCGGGATACGGCATGAAAAGGGGCTCCGGCTGTGGTGAAGGCTCTCCTGCTCCCTCTGCATTGCATGTACGGGTGGTTTTGCCCATATCCACGTCCGCCGGTATTGCTTCTTTTCCGACAGCCGACCATCCTGTCACTTCCCTGTAATCCTCCTCAAAATCAACACCGCCGTATAAACTGCATGAAAACCCGGGCACGCTTCCTGTTTCCAATCCCATATCCATTCCTTCCGCAACATCACGTATTGCCGTTCTCATTTCATATCCTTGAATATTTCTCCAAACATACCGAAGACAGAAAAGCTGCATGGAATCTAAATTCTCACCGGACAGACAATAGATAGAAGGAAGTAATCTGTCATCCTCATTTCTTGCGGCAAAAATAGTTGTTTTTCAGGCCGGTCCCGCAAGGCGGCCCTGCGGGCTGGTTGCTCGTGAAAAAATCTTCCTCACGCTTCGCGTGAGCGTATTTTTTCACGGCAAGCCTTGCCGGAGACCGCCGAAAAACAAACTGGAGGAAGCACAAGAAATAAGAATGCCTACCCGTGTAGGCCATGTATAACGTACAAATGTACGACTCAAAAAAAACATAAGGCTATGGCAGACAAGAGCGCAGAAAAGGAAAGACTGTTCAACGAGTGGTTCACAAAATCCTATGACAGGTTGAGAGGGACGTTACGCCGGTACGGAATGCTGGACGAGGACAATTTCCATGACACCTACCTTTTCGTAAGAAGGCAGGTGCTGGTTCCCGGAAAGGACATAACGGACTATGACGCGTATTTCATCGGATGCTACAAAAAGGCGGCCCTGGTAAAGATTAAAAGGGAGAACCGGTATGCACACCCTGAAGATGATTTCTTCCTCCGATGTGGCGAGGAGGCAAAATTCCTTTCCGAGGACGACCTGAACGGGTGCGAGAGGCTGGTTAAGGACATACTGCGTTTCGTAAGGCAGAAGTTCTCCTACGAGGAATACCGGATGTTCATGCTCAGGTTCTATGAGGCGCAGTTCTCGTTCAAGGCACTGGCGGAATGCATGGGTATCTCGGCATCGGCCATATCGCAGAAAGTATGCAGGATAGTGGACGCGGTACGTACCCACAGCGGTTTCGCATGGAGAAGCCGGATGCTGGCGGTGGAAAGCTTCATGTATTGAAAAACGAAAACAGTTCAACCGATAAAAGAAAGACAATTATGGCACTGATAGTATACAACAGGGAAAACTCCCGTCCGCAGGAAGTCACATACAAGGGAAAGCGGACCATCAACCTTGACAGCAGGGGAACCGTCTATCTGTCAAAGACGATGTCAATCGAATTGGGAATCCTCGGCGGTGGACGGGTGAACTTCGCCCACGATGACGAGACGGGTGACTGGTATATCTGCCGGGCCGACGACAGCGAGGGGTTCATCGTCTGGAAGGATAAAAGATGCGCAAGGTTCTCGGCCGGGTTTATCGTGCAGAGGCTCATGCGGCAGGCGAAGGTGGAGAGGAAGAGCGTGCAGTTCATGATGGCGAGGATGCCGGTAGAGATTGGCGGGGTGGCCTATTACAAGATACTGCTCGCGAATCCGATACTCAGATAGAGGCATGGGCCGGAGTAGTCCGGCTGTATATGACATGATGGAGACAGGCGCATCCGACGGGACAGGAGCCCGGAGGGTGTGCCTGTTTTTATGCGCCGCCATGTTTACACACGGACATGCGGTTGTCACCGGCCGGCATAAGGTCACTCCGGCAAGACCGGGAAACAACATTGCCGGCGGATAATGATATCAGTACGGGATGTGCCGCCATTACAGGAACGGACCGTTCCACCGATACACGGGCAGCCCGCCCCAATTTCAGAATAACATAATGACATAATAAAATAAGGGTCTTTTTTTATAATGGAATCCCCGTATCTTATTGCCATACCGGAAAAATGTTTCCATGTCCCGCCATGTTATGCCAATGTCGTCACCGGATCATAATTTATAAAGAAAACACTCTGTGTATAAATACTTTATGAGCAAATTAAAGTCGTTCATCCGGTGGAAAGAAAACGAAGGGACGGCCGGTATGACAACCGCCCGCCCCTTCATTCACGATCCCGTACGGAACTTTTCTAAAGTTCCTCCGGTCTGGTTCTCGCCTCCCTGTAGCAGCCGTCAAGCAGCTTCTCGATGTCGGAAGAACGGTACAGTATCTTGCCGCCTAGCCGGGTGAAGGCAAGCAGACCGCTGTCCCGGTACTGTTGCAGGCTGCGGCGGCTCACTTTCAGCTTTTCAGCCAGTTCGCGGTCCGTATAGAAGTTCTCGCCCGCCATCGCCGGTGACCTGCCGGCAAAGAGACGCTCCATGGAAACGGAGAGACGCTCGACGGTAGAGAAGAACTCTCTTATATGCTCGCTGCTCTCACGGGTGAGCAGACGGTTATCGGTATTCATCATGACTTGATCTTTTTTTGTTCGACATTCGTTTTTCATGGCCTTTCAGATCGACCTTCCCATACTTTCAGCCCGCTTGCGGCGCTCCTCCACTATCCGGATGATACTTTCCACGTCCCCGGGCTTGTAATAAGTCTTGTGACAGATCTGTGTGTATGCCAGCGTGCCGTTGTCACGGAGGGTCTGCAGGGTTCTCGGGCTGACCTTCAGCAGCAGGCACACCTCCTGGTTGTCCAGCCATTTCTTCTCCTCTATGTCGCCGTACAGCCGGCAGAGGGTGTCCAGCCGGTCCGCGAACGTCCGGAAGGCCGAGAGCATCGCCTCGAAGGTCCTTGCCTCAATGTTCACTATTTCCATAATCACTGTAATTTCAGGTTTGACATCTGTTTCATTCTCTCTTCGGATCCGGATTCCGTGCCGCAATTTAGTGAATCCCAGCGGAACATCCTGAATTTCAAGACAGGATGACTACCTTTGACACCATATGCGTGCCTGTTTCATCCGCAAAGTAAATGATTGTTCCCGGATATGGTTCCGGCCCTTCATCAGATGTCATTATATGTCATCAGATGTCCGGAATAGATATTCAATTGGAATCGAAGCGATCTTTCTTTTTCATAAGATGTACTTTTATTGATTTATACAATAGAAAGATGCGCCAAATGTTATCGTGGAGACGCTTATGAACATGACGGATGTCCATCAGTTTTGTCCCATCCCGGTAAAGAGGCCGGTTATCAGGATGTTCTTCCATATCCGGACTGAAAGATGCCTGCCGGACAAACACTGATGCGGGCATCAGTGTTTGTAACCGGCCATTAATAATTATAACCAACCATTAATGACCGGTTATAATCATTAATGGTTGCAATCGGTCTTTAGTGATTGCAACTGCATCCGTAAAGTTCATGCCCTGCTTCCGATGCGTATAATAATGAAGTTCTCACCGTCCGTACACCCTGAAGCAGAGAATGATACAGAAGAATACGCCAACAGAACCCTAAGTGTCGATCCGTCTGTTTTTTATCGTTTTATTTGCCGGCGACAATCGGTTTCCCGGTATATGGGAAACCATCGTATCAACGTAAATCCAAGTTTCTATGAAAGAAGGAAAAGAAGACATGCCCCTTGTGGGAAAAACGATGGCGGAAGGACATACGCACCGTATGGCCGTCCTGTGTGAGAAGTTGGGAAGTACCCTCAGGGAGATACTTGACGGAACCTGCCCACAGCCGGCAAAGCCGGAGAAGGCACCGAAGCGCCCGGCTTTGGAAAAGTATCGGGAAACTTATCTCATTCCCCCTAAAATCAAGGGACCTAAAGCCGTGTTCATCAGTGAGGAAACTCGTAGTGCCCTGGACATGATCGTCCTGAGACTGGGCTGCCGGGGAATGAGCGTATCCGGGCTGCTGGAGAATCTGGCAAGACGGCATCTTGAAACCTACCGGCAAGACATCGAACGCTGGAGGAAACTTTAGAGTACCGGTGACTGTCAGACCGTGTGAATGACTGCCGGTCGTATATCAGCCGGAACGGATGACTGTAGAAAATATAGGTACACCTCCGGCGGATATACTTTCATTGTCACCTTCCGGACCAGGAATGGAAACGGTTATCTGAAACCATTGATATTAATATTTCCTGTTGTTTTGAAGGGTGGATTCTGTAATAGTAATAGCAAGGTTATGTTTCCGGATTCCCGAAAACCCTTGCTCCCCAGCGCCCGGCGGTTGCAGGGAGGGTAAATCCACTCCCGCCGGTCGCAGATTTTGGAATGAAAGAAGTACGGACGAAAAAGAAAAAACATATGACAAAGGATATGAATGAGATGAAGAAAAAACGCGGCCGTCCGGCACTGGGCAGGACGCGGAAGCTGACCAAGGGAGTGACAGTGAAGTTCTCCCCCGTCAGCTACGAGGCTCTCAGATTCAGGGCAAGGAAGTCCGGCCGGAGTCTGGCGGTCTATATCAGGGAGGTGGCACTGGCGGCCACCGTTACGGCAAGGCATACGCCTGAAGAGAATGCGCTGCTGCGCAGCCTGGCGGGAATGGCGAACAATCTGAACCAACTGACAAAGCTCTCGCACCAGACAGGCTTTTACAGGACAAGGCTGCTGATAGACGGGCTGCTGGGAAAGCTGAAGCGGATCATGGTCTATCTTCTCGGTATGTTGAGCGACAGTCCTTTCAAGTTCTGACAAACGTTTATTAATGGAATACCCCTTTAAAAGATAATCCTTTAATACACTATTCGCCCATTTCCTAAAAAGGGTTGCGTTCTTGCTATTAACCCGATATCCTATTGACAGAATCGCATCAAGATTATAATATTTAGTAGTATATCTCTGTTTGCCGTCATTACCCATATGTTCCAAAATGGAACATGTGCTATCTATATCAAGTTCGCCGCTTTTGTAAATGTTGTTCAAATGTTTGGTAATAGCTGGCCTTTTAGTCCCGAACAAGTCGGCTATTTGTTCTTGTGTCAGCCAAACGGTTTCATCTTCCAACCTCACTTCCAACTTGACCGCTTCATCCGGCTGGTATAATATGATTTCTCCCTGTTCCATTGCTTACTTACCTTTTCTTAATTCATCAAGCCTCTGCATCGCACCGCTGAACTTCTCACCAAACATCATATCATCGGGCAAAACAAACCAGGTGGGAATACCTCTCGACTGTGGATTACCTATACATTCATCTTGCCCGTTCTGTTTGCGGTAATCGTCCCATTCACTATAAGCGATGTTCCAACGAATACCTAATTTATAGGTATTTTCCCATTTAATAATAGCCAGTGAATAGGCCGGATCATCTTTGCCGTCATAAATCACTTCTACAACTTCAACCACCCCTTTAGGGGAATTTATAAACTTCGGATTTTTATACGAATAAGTGCTCATGTCTTTTATTTTTTATTTATAGCACACAAAGATACTCAAAAACAAATATATACATATATACATACGTATGATTAACGTATAAAAACATTTATGGTTATTCTAATCTTTGATTAATTCCGGTACAGAAACAAAACGTACCGAAAGGTGGAAACCGGATTTATTTCGGTACGCTTCCCCGATCGGCACAAAAAACACGCAAAAAACGAAAAATACTACTTTTAGTATTTTAGTATATTAGTATTTTGACTATATTTGCGGACATGACAATCATTTAAAAAACTGAATTTATGAGCAAAGCAAAAGTAATCTCCGTATTGAATCACAAGGGGGGAGTAGGAAAGACCACTACCACGATCAACCTGGGCGGTGCGTTACATCAAAAAGGGTACAAGGTTCTTTTGATCGACCTTGACGGGCAGGCCAACCTGACCGAATCGCTGGGCTTCTCTGCGGAGCTTCCCCAAACGATCTACGGTGCGATGAAAGGCGAATACGACCTGCCGATCTACGAGCATAAGGACGGCCTTAGCGTCGTTCCCTCCTGCCTGGATCTCTCGGCCGTTGAAACGGAGTTAATCAACGAGGCCGGACGGGAGCTTATCTTAGCCCACCTTATCAAAGGCCAAAAGGAGAAATTCGATTATATCCTGATCGACTGTCCTCCCTCGCTGTCGCTGCTCACGCTTAACGCACTGACGGCCTCGGATCGGTTGATTATCCCGGTTCAGGCTCAATTCCTGGCAATGCGTGGAATGGCCAAACTTATGCAGGTAGTCCACAAGGTGCAGCAACGTTTGAACTCGGATCTTTCGATCGCCGGGGTCCTGATAACCCAGTACGACGGAAGAAAGAACCTGAACAAGAGCGTTTCGGAACTGGTACAGGAAACATTCCAGGGCAAAGTGTTCAGCACCCATATACGCAACTCCATTGCGCTGGCCGAAGCCCCGACACAAGGGCAGGATATTTTTCACTATGCCCCAAAATCTGCCGGGGCAGAGGACTACGAGGGTGTATGTAACGAACTGCTAACAGAAATAAAGTAACCATATGGCAAAGAAGAACGATTTAAAAAACAGTATGTCGGCCGGGCTGACCGGGGGCTTAGACAGCCTGATCCAATCCACGGCCGGGCAAAAAGAGGCTCAAAAGCCGAAGAAGGTGAAAACCGTGCATTGTAATTTTGTCATGGACGAAACCTATCACCAGAACTTAAAGCTGATCGCGATCCGCAAAGGCAATTCGCTAAAATCGGTATTGCAAGAGGCTATATCTGACTACTTGGATAAAAACAGTTCCCTGCTATAACAGCGTATCGGGAATATACAGGGCAAACACGCCACAAAAGAAATTCTCCCGGAAAAAGGTACGCAAAAAGCAACCCTACACATAAATTATAGATGATAAAAGCAATAAAGAACCCGTTGGCGGGATTAATCTTGCGTATGTTTAACCTGCCAACGGGTACGATATTAATAAACGTTTGGTTTAAGGTTTAACGTTTACGTCGCTATTTGCTGCTTCAACCCAGCCTGTTGTCTCTGCATCAAACTGGATCGGATTCAACACAGCCTCTCCCTGATCAGTATAACCACCACCGAAAATCAACGTGTAGATATGACGCTTGCCCGCTCCCCATGTATCTCCGAACGGAACATAAATTGTTTTGTATTCACTTGCTGAACCCAACAGATAAACTCCGGACTGCTGGATTTTGCAGGTGATCTCCAGATAACATTGCTTCGCATTATCGGCCTCCAACTTGCTTTTGTTGGGTGCGGAAACAGTCCAAGCAGTCAGCGTCTGTGGTATATTCAGCATAGGAGTATTTGTGGAAATATCGGTAGCTGCGGTATTGCTATTGACCGTGATGTTTGCGTTTTTCACTACGGTAAATGCGTGTGGAAATGCTAAATCAGGCGAACTCCAACTTCCCGTTCCATCGGCTGTCGCAGGCAATGTGAAGACGCCGGAAAATCTGATATTATGAATCTTGATGTCACGGATGTCCACCTGCATGTTATCGTATTGGGTCTTTGCTTTGAATACGACCTGAGACAGAATATGTTTGAAGTTAAATTTCACTACTCCGTTGTTTGTGGCTTTTGTCTGGCCTTTGGCTATGGCATACATCACGTCGTAGTTTGCATGAGTACCGGCTCCATACTCATCAATGCAGGTATAACTTATCTTTTGGACAGTCCCGGAGGCTTCCCACATATAAAACGTCAACATGTCGTCACTAACCGTTCCGGGATTGAACGCGTAAAAGTCCAAAGCCTCGGAAGGCCAATAACGAAGGTCGTTCGCATCGTCATAATCCCACTTACCATCTTTGTACACGATCTTCACTCCGTCATGTTCAAAATCCGTGTCGACCTTTCCCATGAAGGCAGTACCATCCGCCGTAAAAGCGAACACGTCGAAATCGGTGCTCGTCAAGTTGGAGGGGGTAGTAGGGGTAGCCCTCGTTTCCGCCGCATTACTTAACACGTTAAAACCAATCGCATTCCGCGAGGAGGTTTCCACATTCGCAATCTCCTCGTCTGAGCAACCCATGAGTAGCGCTCCAAAGATTGCCCAAAGCATTACTGTACTTTTTTTCATAAATAAAAACAAATCAAATTGATACATATAATTAATAAACTCAATTACTTAATAGTTGACATAGCGTTTACCCGGCATCCAATCCGCACTGAAAACTCAAATATCCGTTTACAACACTATATCCACATTCACATCATCCCAATCATCAACGTCCACATCAAATCCCGGACCGCCATTTCCCGGCTCGGATGGTACCTCATAATCAAAATTCAACACCAGATGCACATCACCGATATGCCCCGCTACCGGGACATCATGCACTTGGTCGCTCACGTCCTGTTCCAATACAGACATGCTGCCGGAACGGTTCTTGAGATACAGCCGGAAAACATTGGGCTCTCCTTCAAGTGCGGAATGTCCAAACGTATAGAATCCGCCTATAATCTGATTCCGTGAAACCATTCCATCAAAGAGCAGGCTCTCCGAAAGA
>CEAH01033018.1_pt1 | contig 29670 bp, 39 predicted proteins | sample 557571 | NCBI WGS metagenome assembly CEAH01 (sample SAMEA3182092, study PRJEB8094) | gut metagenome | biome: human; feature: gut; material: Stool; isolation source: human stools | place: Canada | collected 2013-11-25
GTTAACGTTGCGATTCGCAACATAACCCGAAAAGACTATGAAAACAATAGATAAACTTGAAATTATACTTCAAAAAATGGAAGAACAAAATAATAGACTTGAACGGATATACGGCAAACATCTCAAACTGATTGTATGCACTGGGAAAAGAAGTGAGAAGGTGAAATTTAAACATGAAGATTGAAATGCTATGTTTGTAATTTATTTAGACAATATTCTAAATTGCAAACAAATATGTCGTAATGTTTTGATTTGATTTTAAAAGTATATTACTTTGCTGAAAATAACCAAATTATTATAACTATATAAAAAAAGTATTATGGTAGTATTAGAATTAATTATGGTCATATTTGCAATCTTGCAAATTATTTTATTCTTTAAACTATGGAGAATGGCTGATAATGTAAATGAAATTGTAAGAAAAATGAGATTCCCTTATAACAAGTCTGAATCTTCATATCCTGAGTCGTATTCAAAATTCCTTTTTTTGCTGTACAATAAGAGTAAGGGTGATGCAAAAGAATATTTGTTAAAAGTAATGTGGGGAAGTCGTGATATGAATAGTTTAGTTTCTTGTAGTAAAGTTAAAGATTTGTTAACGTTGCGATTCGCAACATAACCCGAAAAGACTATGAAAACAATAGATAAACTTGAAATTATACTTCAAAAAATGGAAGAACAAAATAATAGACTTGAACGGATATACGGCAAACATCTCAAACTGATTGTATGCACTGGGAAAAGAAGTGAGAAGGTGAAATTTAAACATGAAGATTGAAATGCTATGTTTGTAATTTATTTAGACAATATTCTAAATTGCAAACAAATATGTCGTAATGTTTTGATTTGATTTTAAAAGTATATTACTTTGCTGAAAATAACCAAATTATTATAACTATATAAAAAAAGTATTATGGTAGTATTAGAATTAATTATGGTCATATTTGCAATCTTGCAAATTATTTTATTCTTTAAACTATGGAGAATGGCTGATAATGTAAATGAAATTGTAAGAAAAATGAGATTCCCTTATAACAAGTCTGAATCTTCATATCCTGAGTCGTATTCAAAATTCCTTTTTTTGCTGTACAATAAGAGTAAGGGTGATGCAAAAGAATATTTGTTAAAAGTAATGTGGGGAAGTCGTGATATGAATAGTTTAGTTTCTTGTAGTAAAGTTAAAGATTTTGAAACATATTATCATTATCTGCAATTAAAATATCAAAGTTGGTTTGATAAACTAGGCGAGGAATTTCCTTCATTTGATAATTTAAAGAAAGAAAAAAAATAAAATCCTTTTTCATTGGGAGAAGCAAAAACTTCTCCCTTTTTTATTTCCTTATCTTCATAATATCAATAAAATCACTATCTTTGCTCTTAGAAGGTGCATGAAGTCATGCACTACCCAAAACTTACGAAAAGACCATGGCAGGAGCAGAATTTAAAATTACTGATGCGATTGATCCTAACATCGTTAAGAAGTTAAATGAGATAAGGATTAATATTCAAACCACATCTTCCGAATATGCGAATTTCACAAAACAATTAAGTGATGGTATAAATTTTAAGCCGGGTAATCTAAGAGAATACCAGTCTAAAGTTGACAGTTATAATGCTACAATTACCAAATTATATGCTTCTCAAAATAGGTTATCTGAATTACAGGCTAGTCAATTAAAGTTATTGACCGATATTTCCCGTAAGATAGAGCTTCTTACCAAGCCATTGAATACATTGGCAGACAAGATAACGGAAGTAAAAGTAAATTTGAGAGGTGCTTCCGAAGATCTGAAAAACGTGTCACAAGATGCGGAAAATGCTTCTGTTTCATTTCAAGAAGCATCTAAGAAAATATCCATGACTGCTGCTGATTTTGATTCAATCCGTCAGACGGTAAAGGCTTTTGATACACAAGCCTCCGAATTGAACAGTAGGTTAAGTGATAACAAAGAAACAATTTCAGCCTTAAGAACATCTCTGAGGGAATTATCAAAGGAGTATAAGAAAGGTGCTATCAGCGAAGAGGAATACAAGTCCAAAAGAGATGCTACGGTATCCCAGTTACGCATGCTGACAGAGCAGAATAAACAGTATTCGGCGATATTGAGAAATCATACGCAGGTAGCGATTGCCACAGCAGGAAGCTATAACGAGATGAAGGCTTCAATGCTTCAGTTGGAAAAGGAATATTATAACCTTTCACAAGCTGCACGCGAGGGAGCAAAAGGTATGGATATCTTGAACAATATCGGCAAGTTGAATCAACAATTAAAGGATATAGATGCACAGATGGGCAATTACCAACGTAATGTGGGTAATTATGCTTCGGGTTGGAATGGTCTTAATGTTTCCATACAACAGATTGCGAGAGAACTTCCGGCTTTGTCTGTTAGTGCCAATACTTTCTTTCTTGCCATATCCAATAACCTTCCTATATTTATTGATGAGTTAAAGAAAGCAAGGGTGGAATATGAACTTCTTAAAAAATCGGGGCAGACTGCTACACCTGTATTTAAACAGGTATTGAGTTCCCTTCTTAGTTGGCAGACGGCTTTAGTTGTTGGGATAACTCTTTTATCGAGTTATGGAGGTGAGATAACCAAATGGGTGGGTAGCCTGTTTGATGCGAGAAAAGAAATTGATTATCTAAAACAGCTTCAGGAGGATTTGAATAAAGCTCAAAAAGAAGGTGTGAAAAATGCCCAAGATGAAGCTGTTAAATTGGATATATTATATAGGGCTGCTGTCAATTTGAATAAACCTATGGGAGAGCGGAAAAAAGCCGTTGAGGAACTGAAGAAGCAATATCCTTCATCCTTTAAAAATATAAGTGATGAAAACATTCTTGCAGGTAAAGCGGCTGATAGTTATCAAAGGTTATCTAATGCCATATTAGCTTCGGCTAAAGCTAGAGCTGTGCAAGATCGGCTTGTAGAACAGGCTAAACAAAAATTAGACTTGGAAGATCAGTTGGCAGAAAAAGAAGAAAAACGTGCGAAACTTGAATCTGCTAGAGATCAGATGAAAGCACAATATGAATCCAGTCAAGGGGCAGCTATGGATACAGATAGAGACATGTATGGGAAGTTAAACAAGCAGGTTGAAGACTTGGATAAAGAAATAGGTTCTTTATTAAATCAGCTATATCAAGTAGATAAGGCTAGTAGAGATATGGCAAATTCTATTAACATTGGAGATGTTACATTTAATCCTCATTCTGCCGATAAAGCATCGGATGATTTAGCGCAATACATGGAGAATCTTAGGAATAAAATGGCTGACTTGTCCGTTTCTCTCATTAAAGATGAGCATGAACGTAGTCTTGCTGCCATAGAGAAAGAATATAAAGACCAGATAGCAGCTGTAAAGGGATATTCTGAGGAAGAGAACAAACTTCGGGAAATGTTGGGCCAAGAGAGAATGCAGAAGATAGCGAAAGAGAATGAGGAATATGCTAAGAAGTTGGCAGAGGCTGAGAAAAAAAGGATCGAGGAAAAGAAAAAGTATACTGATGAGATGCTCAGACTGGAAGAGGAACAATCATCTCTCCGTATAGCAGCTACAAGTACTGGATATAAGGAACTTGAAAACATTATAACAGAAAATTATTCAAAAGGGCTGCTATCGCGAAAAGAATACGATGAAGCCATGCGTGAACTGGAGCGGAAAGCCGCAAACGAGCAATTACAGATACAGATAGATGCTGCTGAAAAAATGATTGAGATAGCGGAAGCATCGGGCGTGGTAAGCAAGCAACAAATTGAAATGCTGAGAGAATCCATAAAGGCTATGGAAGCAGAGATAGGTTCTATAAATGCGGATGATCAGTTGAAAAAAGCGGAAGAGCAACAGGATATCACACGAAGGAATTTTGAAGTGTTGAAAGGTTATTCTTCTGCATTGAAAGATCTTGCATCGGATATCGATAGCCCGTTTGCCGGTATATTTGATGGGATGGATAAGGGATTCAGTATTATGTCTGATAAGATATCGGGTGTTTGGAAAGAACTTACAGACGGTGAGAAGATGGAAAGAACTACCGAGATGTGGGCTTCTATGGTTAGTGGAATTGGTGAAATGATATCATCCATTTATGATCGCCAGATTGAAGCTATTGAGGCTGAACAGGAAGCGAATGAGAAAGCAGGTGAAGAGGAAATTTCCCGTATAGAGGCTTTAGAAGAAAGAGGTGCTATAACAACTGAAGAAGCCGAAGCGCGTAAACGTGCGGCGGAAGATAAAACGGCACAAAAGAATGCCGAATTGGAGAAGAAAAAAGCGGCATTAAGAACAAAACAGGCAAAGTTTGAGAAAGATACCAGTATAGCTGAGGCGGCTATACAGATAGCAGGTGGTATTTTGCAGACGATAAAACAATTGGGCTTCCCTGCTGCAATACCTATGATAGCTGCTCTAGGTGCTATGGGAGCGATACAGCTTGCTACTATTATAGCGACTCCTATTCCGAAGTATGCCAAGGGTACTGATTCGCATAAAGGCGGATTGGCTGTAGTGGGTGATGGTGGTGTCCCTGAAACAATCGTTACTGAAAAAGGAGCGTATATTACTCCGTCTGTCCCTACTTTGGTTGACATCCCTAAAGGTGCGAAGGTTATACCTTATGCAGTGGATATGGACAGGATAAAGGCTCATGCAAATGATTTTGATGGTCTTATGGCATATAGAAGCGAAAACGATCTTCCTCCTGTATCAATAGTTAATGATTATAGCGAACTGGAGAAAAAGATAGGGCATCTGGAGAAATCACAGCAGATAGGATTTGCAAAATTAGCCAAGGCGATAAGAGAAAACAATTATCATCAATTTTCAAAAAGTATCTGATTATGAGGTATACAAGTGACATATATGAACTTCCCTTGTCCGTTTTTATAGAGATTTATACCAATGATAGCAATACTATTGAATTTGACGATGAGGACAAAGGGGCTGCATCGGCAAAAATTATCAATGACTATATAGAAATTGTCGGGAGCAAACAGTTGCTCTCTGAGATATTGAATTGTAATGAGCGTATGAATCTTGCAATGACCGTGGAGTGCATGAAGGCATGTGAGAACATGATGAAGTTGAAAATGTATGATGAGGTGCGTGATATCCTGATGAAGATAGGTTATTCGTGTAAAAAAGGTGATGTAATGGCTATGAATGCTAGAATATCCGCATTAAATTCCCGTGCACAATATGATTTGGATAAGATAAGTAAGGAAAAGAATGAGGGACTGAAGGAGAAGCCTACAAAACGTGGATTTATAAATGAAGTTGTCGCTATTGGGAAGTATAATAAGATGTATATCAATCCGAAAGAATGGACCGCCGGATCTTATGCCTGTCTTGTAAGGCAGACATGTGACGAAATCGATGGGTTGAATCGTAAAATGAAATAATTATGTATTATCGATGTGAGTTACTTATAAATGGTCTGAAGTACAGGGTTACTGATGATCTTGAAAATTGGGACGAGGTGAAGGCTAGTTTCAAGAGAAATGACTATGACGGTGTTATCCGTACATTTTCCAACAAATTTTCTTTTGCTGGGGATGCTAGAAAATTGCTGTTAAAACAATATGATGAAGATTATTTGAATGCTTCTGCCTCAATAATAATAAGTACAAGAAATAACAGTTGGTTGTATAATGAACGGTTTAGTTGCGCTCTCAATTTTTCTACATTGCAGGATAATGGTCGTATCTTACAGATAAATGCCGTGGATGATAGCGTGGCGTCCATGATAAAGTCAAAAAAAGGAACTCAATATGAATATTCGGTCGAAGAGGTGAAAAGCCCCATTCCTCTTGTTTATGACGGACTTGAACTTTCAGAATCAGCAAAATGGATTCCTACAGGTGATACATTGGAAGACGATGACACTCTTATTAATGTTTATTTCAGCAAGAAAATGTCACCAATGCCAATATATATAACTGCCAGTGATTCCTTAATAAAGGGGTCTCTTGAATTTAATGATCAAACAGTAGGTGGTGATGATGTATATTCGATAAAGGCTCTGAAATCAATTAGGATAAATATAGAGTTTAATATTGATATGTTTGTGTTTAGGAAATATCAGTCTGGTGCTTTGGGATATGATGTAAGAGGTGTGAGGCTCCAGATTATGAAGATAAGTAATGAGATTGATAGTAATGGGGAAGCGGTGACTACGGAAACGGTGATAGGAAGTTTTGAACTTACGACAGAATCAGAAACGCCAGTGGAAAAGAAGGTTTCGGAATCGTACAATATAAGTCTTTTGCATAATGATAAAATAATAGTGAGAGCTATGTATGTCAATGAGAAAGAAGAGATTGTACCTGTATTGCCGGATTTGCCATACAAAGTCTCAACATCAAGTTATTTTAAAGCATCATGGAAAAATCGAATAAACCCTGTTGAGATGGATGTTATAAAGCCCGATATATTGCTGAACAGGCTGCTTAAAAGTATTAATGGAGAGAAAGATGGTTTGACTGGAGTGATTGAGGGGACAGGAGATAGAAGGCTTGATAATTGTATGCTCTTGGCGGCTGAATCGGCCCGTAAGATTCCTGGAGCCAAAATATATACATCCTTCACCAAATTTGCAAACTGGATGAGTTACGTGTTTGGTTATGCTTACGACATATCCGGGAATACAGTAACTTTCCGGCATAGAAGCAAATACTTCTCGAATGATGTTGTCAAAAGGATAGATGATTTATCTGATTATGAGATGAAGGTTAATTCTGCATTGGTGTATTCTCGCATACGGATAGGCTTTGACAAGCAGGATTACGATACGGCTAATGGAAAGGACGAGTTCCGTTTTACGAATGAATATACCACAGGCGTGACCATGACGGACAATAGCCTTGAAATGATATCTCCATACCGTGCGGACGCATACGGCATAGAGTTTCTTGCTGACAAGATAGGTGAAGATACTACAGACAACGAAAGTGACACTGATTTATTTATGGTAGGGGTGAAATCTGATTCATCTGGACTTAAGTATATATTGAACAGAGATTATCTTATGGGTGGCGTTCTCAGCCCTGACACAATGTTCAATGCCATGTTTTCCCCTTCTTCTATGGTTTTGGCCAATGAAGCATACATCGGCTCATCTGTTGAGATGCTTACTTTTGCGTCATCAGATGGTAATAGTGATGTGGGTATTGATGGAATGGGGGAAAGTAGGGATATAATTCTTTCAAAAAGGATGTTTACTGTGGCGGAGGTGGAATTTGAGACTTCGGATGTGGAACTCCCGGAAGATCTTACAGGAATTGTTGAACTGGAATACCAAGACAAAGTTGTACAGGGATATTATCAGCAGGCTGATTACAATTTTACAAAATCACAAAGTTCAAAGGTAACTTTGATCGTGAAAAATTTAAATTCGTTATAAAGATTCAAATTTTAATTGTTATATTTGCAATGAAAGCTTGTGAAGTCACAAGTTACTAGAAACTTACGAAAAGACTATGATATCAATCGGAGATGTTTGTCCGTTATTCTTTAAACCGCTGAAATATAAATATTCAAATGCAGGATGTTTCAGACAAGTATTTTCTGTGTCAGACAACATCCTGCTGCAAATCTTTTGTGATAACGGCGAAAAACCTTCAGCTTATTTGAATGATAAGATCGGCAATATTTCCTCCAAGATAACACTGCTTACTTATGATGTAAATGAAAGCATTAAGATGTATTATGCCTCATTATCTCCTTCGGAGGGGATATATACAGTAACTATAGGCGATAAGGAATGTGAGGAATTCTGTGTGTGTGAGAATATAGGTGATTCTATATTGATTGAATATTCCCATAAGGATAATAATTCTGCATTTGATAATATATTCTGGATTGATGATGTTCAGCAGATGTTTCAGTTCAGAATAATAGGAGGATTCAAACCGGATGGGGTAGATTTAAAAGTTGAGAACGAACAGTTCGTGAACCAGAAGCAGGAGATAATAGAAATGTATTCTCTTCCTTATAAGACATTTGATTTTGTATTTGGGACAAGTCGTGGTGTTCCGTATTATATAGCGGAGTTCATAAATAAGTTACTTTGCCTTTCTCACGTTAACATAGACGGTAATTTGTATGTACGGGAAGGGGATTCTGTCCCGGAAAAGCTGGATACAATAGGTAAAAAACAGATGTTTATATATAAAGTGACTTTACGCCCTAGAGAAAACGATATTGCTGGGATCGGAGGCAAAACTGAGATCGCAACTTCTTCTTCAGGTATAGCATTTTTGCTAACTAATCCTGAAGAGGACGATGTGTTAAAATACAAGAAGGCGCAAGCTGCTTTTGTTAATGAAAATTATGTGTAATCATGGCTAGAAATCATCCTATAAAGATATTGTGGTACGGTTCGGAAACGGATGCAGAAGGAAATCCGATTATACCGAAAATATCCCCGTCATTTGAAAAGCGACTGGAAGGGTTGAATGAGGGAGAGATATACATACATAATGATGATAATAATCCTTCTATTTACATAAGAACCAATAAAGACAGGGTTGTTGCCATATCGGGAGGTGCAAATATAAGTGAATTGGCTAAATACTTTTTACGCAAAGATAAAGAAGACACTGCCAATGAGCTGATCACGTTTTTGAAAGGTCTTTTGATTGGTAAAAACGGTAGTGGAATTACTGTGCTTGAGAACGGTATGTCACAGGCTGTTGTCGATTATCTGTATGTCAAGGTCAAAGCCGTTTTTGATGAACTTGAGGTCAAGAAGAAAACGTATGTGGGTGGCGAGCAGGTGATTTCCCATGCAGGTATGAAATGCAACCGTGTAGATGAGTTGGATGCTGTTTACCGTTGTTATTTCAAGGAAGAGGAAGACGGAATTGAGATAGAGAACCAGTTTACTCCGGGATCTCTTGCCATAGCCCAGGAGTGCAATATCAAGACAGGCGTTTCTCATCATGTCGGCAACCGCTATTACTGGCGGTTGGTCACAGCAGTGGGTGAGAACTATATAGACTTGTCCAAGACCGTATGTGATCCTAATGTCGAGAACGATGTTCCGGTGGCAGGTGATGATATCGTGGGGTTAGGTCATAAGACCGATATGACCCGACAGGCGGCGATAATTCTCTCTTCGGTGAACGAAGTTTCTCCGTCCATCATCATGTATCAGGGTATTAATGATTTTACCTTGACTGGGAAAGATGTCATTTCTTTTGATTTTGACAAATCTACCGGCAAAGCCCGGATGAAGGTGTACGGAAATGCATACATTGGTGACAAGGATCGGACCACTTACATGGAATATACTCACGATAAAGGTGTTGATATCAAGGGTATGTTTCATATCGAACAAGGTTCCACTGGATGGCGTAATATGGAAGGTCTTCCGGATGAGATACAGGCGGCTGCCGATCTGGCCCAAAAGGCTCAGGATGCGATAGACAATGCGGCTGTCGGAAGTGTCAATCTGTTGCGTAACTCCGGGTTTACCGGGGATTATGAAAGTGAAACATTGTCCTCTGATACTCAATTGTCTGCTGATACCGAGCTATACAGCAAGCAACTCAAGCATTGGACGGGTGTGGCTACCGTATCCTCGGACAGTGCTGCCGGCTCCGGATACTCTGCCGCAATCGGTAGTTTGTCTCAGTCTGTATCATTAATTAAAGGAGAAAGTTATGTTATCAGCTATAAAGCAAAGGGTACGTCTGTGTCTGTTTCGTGTGGTGATTTCAGCACAACTCAGCCTCTTGCGTCCGATTATCAAAGATACACTTTCAAGTTCGCTTTTAACGGTGCAGGTATTTTCATGCTCAGTGGTACCGCAACCATTTGTGATCTTCAATTAGAGCGTGGAACTATCGCTACCGATTGGAAGCCGTCCATTTTGGATAACGACAAGGCAACAGCCGGTTTTCAGTCAATCAATTATATCGCCAGCGCGATTAAGGATGGATCTGTGGATATCCTTGGCGGTTTGATCCTTGCCAATATGATCCAACTGGGTAATTACAAGGATGGCAAGTTACAGAAGGTCACTGCCGGAGTAAGCGGCATATACAATGACGATGATGATGTGGCATTTTGGGCAGGTGGCACGTTACAACAGGCTATATTGACCGTGATGAGGTTCCGTAATGATCCGAATTATCAACCTACCGATGAAGAATGGGCGAATATGGCGAACTTTGTTGCCACTCATGGTGGCGATACGTTCCTTCGTGGCTATATTTATGCCTTGGGGGGTAAGTTCAGAGGTGTGGTTGAAGCCTTGGGCGGATTTTTCCGCGGAAAAGTAGAAACATCTGTTGACGGGAAACGCATTGTCATTGATCCGGATAAAAATACTCTTGAAATGTACACGACTGAAGGACATGCCACCTTGATATTAAGATTCGACACATCATCAGACGGATGGGAGTATGGTGATTTGATTCTACGGAAATATGTAGGGGACCAATTGATACAAGAAACGACTGTATATCCGGAACGTATCAGAATACAGAATCATGTGGAAAATACGGATATTATTCTTACTCCCAATAACGTTTCTTTCTATGGTTCTAAAGGCGAAACTCTGTTGGTTGGGATGAAACCGGTATATGACGGGGGGGCTGTGTCTAAATATGTGGCAAATATTGAATGCAGTAATTGGCCGTCTAAAGATAACGTCAGCTCCGGGCAGGTATATGTGGAATATGAAACACTTGAAGGAATAGTGACAAATGGAGTGTTAAAGGTAAGAAAGTGATATGGAACTGAATAGTATTAACAAGACAGGTACTTGGAGTGAGGCGGCAGACCGTCTTAACAACAACTTCAGCAAGACCTCCACCGAAGTGGAAAAGGTCAAGCAGAACGGCATCCGCAACAAGGGATTGTTTTCTACGGAAGAAGCATTGCATGCTGCTGTCCCATCTCCAGTTGTGGGCGACTGGGCTGTCGTGGGGGATACCATACCCGGTCCTATATATGATTGCAAGATAAAGGGGAAATGGAGTCCTACAGGAACAACCGGAGGTGGCGGAAGTGTTGACTTGAACGGATACCTGACAGCCGAGGAGATAGACGATGTAACATCAATATTATAGTTATGAGAATCAATTACCAGTCCGATTTTAAAATCATAGAGAAGAACTTGAACGGGGATGTGAATACTCCCTTCCGGTTCACTTACCGTACAGTCCTGTCGGGATGTGTTGTTGCGGAGTTTGACGGGCACGGGTACAAGAACTGCCGTAGGCTTGATGATGGTAGTCTGTTGGTCATTTTTGACAGGCATGGACTCCGTCCCGGCACTCTGTCGGTCAAACGCGAATACTATCTTTCTGATGCTGATTTTGCCGATGGTATCTGCAATCTTGTATCGGTGGAGATTACAGGTGTTATCCTCGTTTCCGGCAAGACGGATGAGAGCACAGCGGAGATCATGCCCTATCCGGATTATGCCGCATACAATGCGGTGCAGAGCGTATCTCTGTCAGATAAGGAGTATGATGATGTGCTGAGTGATTTTAAGAGTTAATAAATAATTACATAAAATAACAACGGCCCAAGTTCCGGCGGAACTTAGGCGAATAATAGAATACAATATGGTAAAAATGCACAAGTTGACCAAAGGTGGGCAAACCATATTCCCGGCTACCACAACCGATGCGGTGGTTAACCCCAAGACACGAAAAAATATGACTACGGAACTTTCCGAGTTTGAAGAAATTATTCAATCTCAAAACCTTTATCCAAAATTAAGGTTAAATAGAGGTTACTATATAAATGTTAATAATGAAAAAAACTCTGATAGGGAGACTTCGACTAATTACGCTTTTAAAGTAGTTGCTGGAGAGGTGATTATATACAGAGGTAATTATGGGGGAACATGTCCTGCAATAAATTTTTATAATAATGGCGAAATTATTTCCAGCATTACAAAGACTGATTTAGGTGTAGATACTACTATTGAGATTGTAGTTCCAAAAGGAGCTGATAGTGCTATAGCTAATTCATTTAATACTGATGTGAATGTTATATTTAAGGACGGTGTTGTTCAAAGATTACAACAGAATGTAGATGGATTATCAGAAAGTAATAAATTGCTAGAAAGTAAAGATAATGCTCTTACGTTAATAGTAGGTAAAGAAGCGAATATTAAGGTCGGATGGATTAATGTGAATGGACAAATATTAACAAATAAAGGATTGTATACTGAAATCGCAGTAGAAGAAGGTGATACATTCTCTTATTATGGTAGTTATGGTGGTTCATGTGCTGGATATATTATCTATGATAACAATAATTCTATTTTGGTAAAAAAAGAAAAAGCAGATTTAGGAAATATTTCTGAAGATATAGAAATTCCCGAAAATGGTGTATTGTTAAAGTCATGCTCTTTTACAGATACATTTAATATTACGTATAAAGGAAGCATTAAGGAGAAAATAGATAAGTTGAAAGATCTGTCTAGTAATCTATCACTGTATCCACTTAATCCAACAAATTTAGTAAAAGGAAAGTATGTAAATACAAGCGGAACTTTAAACGTATTCGAAGAAGCAAGTTATCTGGAATTTCTAATTAAAGAGGGTGATGTAATTTCATATGAAGGAATTTATGGAGGCAGTTGTGCTGGTATAGCTTTTTTTGATAATAACAATGCTCTAATATCTGTTGAGCAAAAGGAAGATTTAGGAAACATAAAAACAGAGTTTACAGCTCCAGCCAATGTATATAAAGCAATAGCCAGTACATTTAGAAATAACCTAATTGTGTATTATAAAAATGGTTTAAGAGGAGTTTTAAATGAGAAACTTAAAACAGATGATTTTAGTAAATATTATCATTACCAATCTTTATATGAGAAGTTTGATTATTCAAAACTAACTTTTAACACTCGTGATATTGCAGTAAATCAAGCTGTATTGTTTTCTGCTTGGGTTCCTAAGACTGGACATGAAAATGATGAAATATATCTAATATCCCTATCAGCATATTATAGTGAGTCATTAGATACTCAAGAACCAACAAGATATGACATATGGGTATATAATCAAACAGTAAGAGTTGATGTGTTGCAATATATCAATAAAACACCATCAACACAGGATAGATATCATATTGTATATAAAGACACAGAATATGGTACTCTATACATGATAGTAGATACAAGTATACTAGCATTCTATAAAGAAAATAATAAGTATAAGGCTATTATATGGGGACTTCGAGAATACAAAATTAAAACAAGAGATGCAAATGACCCGTTTTTGTCTGATACTTTGTGGAATAAAGAAGACGTACCAGTAACTAAAGATTATAAAATAGTTTGGTATGGCACGTCAATTCCAGCAGGCGGTTATCCTTTGATTGTAGGTACATTATTAGGATGTACTGTATACAATGAAGCCGTTGGAGAAAGTCTTGTTAGACTAGGTTGGGGTAAGAATTGTATAGCTGAAGGAGATGAAATTGATATATGGGGATGTAGCAGTACTGATACAGGGTCATTTAATCCAATGTCTAACACCATTACAGCTTTGGCTAAATCTATGTCAGCGTCAAAAGCTGAAAAACGATACTTACTTGATAATCTTACTCATTTTGAAAATATTACAGGTAGCACATTAAATCGAGAAGTACAAACAGATGAAGTCATAATGGGGTATAGTTATGAGGAAAAATTACTTAAATATATTGATAGTAGTAGAGAGGATTATACACCTGTTGATTTGATTGTTTTTGACCATGGACATAATGATTTAAATCCTGATGGCGACCCCAAATGGGACACTTATGATATTGCTAACCGTGATAAAGCTAATTATTGGGGCGCCATGAATTTCCTTATGGATATAATAAGAAAATACAACCCGCATCAAAATATCTGTCAAATATCACATTATCAAGGAAATGTTGATTATTCAGCGAATTTTTATAAAGCTCAGCAACAATTTGCAGAGCATTGGGGTATTCCATTTATGGAACTTTACAAATTAACTCAAATGTCGACGAGTGAACAAGTTAGAACTAGTGGGTATTGGGGTTATACAGATGGAGTTTGGCACAATGACGGATTTATCTTTATAGATAACGGTGACGGTACATATACAACAAATCAAAGTTGTATAATTCAGTATGATTTTGGTTTTGGGAACGGTACATATAATCAAAATACGCAACTTTTCACGTCAAATGTATTAGAAAGTTTGCCAGGCACAACACAGGCAAGAGATATTAAAGATATTGATGGTGTAAAAACTTGTTTACTTAAACCAAGAGAGATGTATATGAAAGATAGGCTTCATCCAATATCAGATAAGAGTGGGAATGCTAATAATAGAATCGCTACCTTATTAGCATGTTGGTTAAGGTCTGTTTTTATTTGATAATAGGAATATAACTTTTCTCCTTTATTATCAGTATGTTAGCACTTTTTTTAGCACATTTCTTCATGCTTAACCATTCGTTTTTGACAACATTTCAATGACCTCTTTAGTGTTTTCGAACCGACTTTTGCCGGTTCTATTGTTTAACTTTTAATTTTCCGGTAAAAATTTACCGAAGTATTGTAACATTGTTGGCCGTTATTTTTTATTAAAACGACATTTAAATCGTATTTAAAATCACATTTTGAATTGTGTTAACAAGTGTGATTTTGGAACAAAATGTTTTGCAAAAGTGGAACATTTTGTTTTGCGGCTTATACTGAGCAAACGATATATAGGATATTGGACAGCAATGGTGTGCCCCGAAGACCGAAGGTTAATGGTGTGAAAAGAATACTTGTTATGATAGAAGAGGATGTGGCTTCTATCTTGGATAAGGAGCAATCGGTATCATTATATGTCAATGAGGCTATAAGATACTATCACGGTAACCGGCATTAATTGCCGGTTATTTTTTTATTAAAACTATATTTAAAATCACGTTTTGAATCGTGTTGTTTAGATAAATTAAAGTCATATCATTTCGCAATACCCTAAAAATACCCACGAGAAAAAAAATATTAAAAATATACCAATACTTTTTGTATAATACCCGATGTTTTTTTATTAAAGCTTTGATATATCTTAAAAATATACCAATTATATATTATATTTTTTCGACACATAATAAGCCAAGGAGGCGACAGAATAAATTGCAGCGCAATCATCTGAACCATTATAATCCAATATCCCATCCATAAACTCATTGTATTGCGGGATCTCATCATAGTCTGCACGAAACATCACATTATTTTTGATAAAATCCAGAAAAGCAGATACCCTAGCATCTGTTCCCATATTTTTATGCATAATTCTGACATCATATCTATCCCTTAAGCCCCGTGCTATGGGGAAATAATTTTTCTCACTTTCAAACAATACTTCCACAGGAGATATGCCCTCTAAAAATGACAGGAGAACAGTCTCATCAAATGATCCTGTATATGTCACATTATCTATATATATTCCCTCATTTACATAGCACGAAACGATAATGAACTTTCCGGCATATTCGGGAAGAACATATACAAGTCTTGTCCCCTGAATATTTTTAGACATATCAAAATATCTCATATCTTTATTTTCCTGTTTAATTTTACTTCGTTTCCTTTTCAAGGAGAAACGAGTATATTCATCCTTGAATACCCATACAGTAATATATCGCAGACAATCCACCAAGTGACCGTATCTCTCATAAGACTGTCCTGTAATCTTATCCTTTACTCTTTTTTTCAGCACCCCTCCATTAACGTCCTTCTTGGCATTGTTATAATCGACTATCGAGTTTTTACATCCATCATCTACCGAAAATGACATTCCCGAGCCTTCATCGAGCATGTAGTTTACAAATTCACCTGACATCGGTACGGACGGGTTAGAAGCCGGTATCCTCTCCTCAACATGGTAATCGCTTTCCAGCCCTTCCACGAACTTATCAAGAAACGATCTCTTCTCTTCGTCTATAGTGTTCCCGTTTCTTGTCGAAGCATCTCCGTACAGATACAGCATATCATTATACTTTATTGATTTCAGGTAATCTACCGCCATTTTTGAAGCCTGTGTTACCGTGTTGAACGGATCACTGGCGCATATCTCGTTAAACTGCCTTATACTACTTCCATCCACTTGGAAAAATGATATTGAAATATAAGGGAGCACATTGTTATCAATTGATATATGAACCGGCATCCCTTTAATGTAGTGTGTCGTTTTTATGTGTTTGTTTGAATCAAATGCATACAGGAACTCTCCTCCTGTCTTAATGCTTCCCCATTCTCCCAATGCGTATACCCTGTAGTAATTATAATCATGATCCTTGTACCATTGGTAATTAGATATCGTCTGTCTGTCATAGTATCCATACTTCCCGTCCGGAGAACCTACTACCCAGAAGTTGTTCTTATACGAAGAATGCAGCTCTACCGTATCCGATGGATATCTTTCCATTTTTCCCGTACGCTCATTAGCTATCATTCTAGATTTATTATACCTCTTTCCTAATATCCGGCTATAATCCTTAGGTAATAAACTCCTTTTTATCGGATATCTTACTTTCCCGTACAAATCATTCGGATGCTCATCCCACTCGTATGTATCAAGGATCTTGGTTTTTATCCACGAGTCCTCTGATACTGGATTAAAGTTGCATATAATCTGTAGGCCCTCCTTTCCTCGTAGGCGGAAACGTATCTGTGTGAAATCCTCATATTCAAACTCAGTGGCCTCTTCCATCACTATCCAGCGATATCCTGTGATAGACTTTATCTTCTCGGGATCGTCCAATCCTGTAAAATCGATTTTGCAACCATTTATACAGGTTATATTATTTTCCTTTGGAGCGAAAAACTGACTCAATTGAAGAGCTTTCATTTGGGTCTTAAACTCTTCATATACCGTATTCTTAAGACTGGCTCCAACTTTTCTCACAACGAGAGCTGAACCTTCTCCGGAGAATACAGACAACAACACGGATTGTGTCGTAGATACAGATTTCCCTGATGAAGAACCACCTCTGTTTATAATATACCGGATATCCTTGTCATGCATCGCCTCACGGATATGCCAAAACAGGGGATTAAACAATTTATATGAGAACACCATCTCTATCATTGCTCGTCCCCAATTATCATGCGCACATTGGTACTGACATCACTTTTTACTGGAGCATCCCATCCAAGCATCTTGCTTATCTGTGTAATGGCGGCTATTTTGCTATATAGCCGTATCTCTACTCCATATTGAGTATTCTTAATCGATTGGATGCAACATCGGACTGGTTTTGGTATATCATCAAGAGAACGGACAATAAACGTATCTTTACCTTTTAATTGAAGATCTATAGGGTCTACATTTACCACATTTGTAAGGAAGCGCAATGCATCTTCCTTCTTCATATCAGACTTTTTTAAGATATCAGCCTGCAATTCATTTACACGGGATGCGACAGATGGATTTCTCAGTAATTCAAATGCACGCTTACTAACGACCCCATCCTTCCATCCAATACTATTAGGGTAAGCTTTCCGATATGCATCTGTAGCATTACCCGTTTCCATATAATAATGGCAGAAATTTTCTCTATTTGCTACGAGTTTTTTTCCCATAAAAGTCTTTTCGTCCGAAGAACGTACCGTGCCCCTTTACACGGAAACATTATAATTCAAAGTTACAAAAAATCTGAATAAAAACAAAACTTGTCATTTAATTCATTTTCTTAAAAGTTCTTTATCATGTAAACCGTGATCACAAGCTGTCTTATAAGATCGATCCCGTAGTTCGTTCAAATTAATATTGCTCATTTCCTTATTCCTAATTTAATTTCTTCATCCTTGATTATTTTCCCAATCTTATCGGCTTCCTCATATCGTTCCTCCCTTATCAACTTTCTTTGCAGCTCCGAGAGCTGGTTAAGGAAAACAATATCGTTACGATCTGACACATGACGGACATATCTTTCTATCTCATCCAGCTTATTCTCCATGCGATGCCACTTTCTTACCAAAATTAAAGTAAATGCCAGAGCACAAACGTTTAATGAGGCAAGGATGAATTTAAATATTGATTCCGCTATTTCCATAATCATATAAGTTTTAATGTTTCCTGTAATCCTGCTTCAAGTGCTTCCTCGTAGGTATTATAACGGACAATAGGTCTGTCAGACAATCCTACTAAATCATGGTTAGGAATTGTTAGTATATCATATATCCAATAATTTCCATACATATAGGATATTTCGATATGCAGGTTCTTAGTTTCACGAAGCCACTTTTGTGCAACGAATTGAGTAGGAAATTCTATATCCGTAAACATCCCTTTCTCTTTCAGCAACTTTGCTGTTTCCAATGTTACAAATTCTTCGGTCATAGTTATTCTCCTTTCTTCTTTTCACACTCTTCACAATGTAATTTATAAGCATGGGCAAACATCTTTAACGTAACAGGCTCAAAGTGAAAATCCGCCTGTTTATCTTCTATGACAACTGAAACACATAATTGGCCGTCGCAAAAGTCAATATATGCCTCACCACCTCCATCCCCTCTAATAGAAAAGGTTTGTGTCTGTACACTATCCATTATCTACCTCCTTTAGTCTTTTAATTAGGGCATCAGCGCAATTAAGCGAATATTTAGCGACTGCTTCAGAATTAACACCATTATCGTTTGCTATAACAATTTTAATAATGTCTTTTGCCAATTCGTACCTACGTTGTTCCCAATCAATGTTTTCACTAAAGAAATTAAGTTCTGACACCTTGATATACATGTTTCCCACCAATGCAGTACCATCATCATATAAATCCTTAATCTCTACAATTTCTCCAGTTGCTTTTATTGTTGCTTTCATAATTTATTTCTCTTTAAGATTTACCTCAATTGAAGGCATTAATGTACATCTTTACACATACATTTTAGAACGTTAATTCGTTCAGGGCGATACCAACGCCCACTATCAGTTATCATGAAAGAATCACCGAATACTTTATAATGGTGTTCATTTGTTTATTAATGCCTTACTCATAATAATTATCCAATAAGTTTACGTTCTTGTTTATTCCTTCTCCGTTATTATACATCCTATTTACATCATCCATAGCACTAATGTATTAATTCGACCAATACCTTCTTTACAAGTTCATAGCGTGATAATTGCCAATCTTTCGCAATATCATCTATTTTATCATCATAATGATTGTCATAAACATACTGATTCAAGTTGTCAATAAACCCATCACCGTCAAGACCTTCATCACAATCATCAAACATGTTAAGTTCACAGGCTAATTGGGAGCAATCATAGTGACTAACCCAATCATAAACACGATCATCACAAACATTGGTCTGTCTGTTATATTTTTCTCCAATGTGTATTACTTCACCGCAAAATTCACATCTATGCTCTTTGCGAGCGATAGGAGTTTTATTTCTTAATACTTTTATCATTTTAATTCATTAATTAAAGCATCAGCACAAACAATTGCAAACCGAGCAATGCTTATAGGTATTGTATGTTTCTCTCCTTTCTTGTAATCTGCTTCCGAACTAGCGTAACCAACTATTGTTTTATCACTTAAAATCCCTTGCATGGCAGCTTTCGCCAATTCGTATCTACGCTGTTCCCAGTCGATAGCTGAAAAATCAAGTTCGCATTCCTTGAATACCATGTTATCACATACATATAAATAATCTCTGCTATGTTGAGAGTTGATGTTTAATTGGGGAGTTACATCCACCAAAACCCCTGTTGATTTTACTCTTGCTTTCATATTTAAAATTCTGATTTAATAATAGTACCAAATGAACGATACCTACGCCAAACCATATTTCCACGTTGAATACTAGTAATCCAATCACAAGCCTTAAAAACTTGTCCTACATTATATAGGAATGGTCTTTTTTGAATTTTTCTTTTTATTCTTGCTTTCATATTTAATCGAAATACATTACTTTCTTACCTATACATACCTTGAACCTTGAAAGAGATTCACTATATTGTGTAATATTATTGGGATTATATTTGTTAACAAAACATCCAGTACGTTTATGGTATCTGACACAAGCATTTTCAGGAGATTTAGCCAATATTTCTTTCTCATCGCTAAAACTAAAAAATAAACTATCTCTATATGATACCTTATACCACTTTACTTGGCTTCTTATCTTTTTAAAATACTTTGCTTTCATTATTCCTCCTTTGTTTTAAAATGTTCAATCAGTTCGTTTACAGTAGCCTTGTGTATTTTTCTACCTTCATTACATACTTCATCACCACATTTAAACCATAAATCCCCATCGGTAAACCATTGGTACTTGTCCGTATCATCCCTTAATGCAGCGATAGCTAGGAAAAGTTCTTCATTCGTTCCGCAATCAATACGTCCTTTCTTAGTGACAGTATCTACATTATATATCACTCCATATAAATTACCATAAGACGTTATAATAGCTTTCCCTTCTTCGATACTTTTATGACTTCCCTTTCCGTCATAATTATGTTCATCTAATGTTGTATTACCAGAATTAAGTATTTCATATCCCAATTCTTCCAGCTTCTTCCGAAGCTCCGGTGTGTTTTTGCGTATAAAGCACGGTGTTGTAAATCCCATAATTATTCCTCCTTAATTATTCGCTCATTTATAATAAACTCTCCATGAATATCAATGGGAAGCATATTGGAAACACTCGCATGATAAGTCTTACCGTCCATTGCCTTACATAGTGGATGTATTTCTTTAGGCATAGGGGCAGGACATTTTTTACAATGTCTTATCATTTCAAAATGTCTATTTTCCTTATTGCCACAACATTCACAATGAATTGGATAGTAAAAATAAGTACGTTCCAACTGGGTTTCTTTTCCACATATTTCGCATCTGCCCCATTCTATTGAATTACACATAATTTATTCCTCCTTTTCTGTTTTAATATCTGTTACTTTTCCACGATTGACAAAGCACTGGTCCATGTTTGGGTTTTCATAAGCTATATCGCAAATGATTTCTGAACTATCATCACACTCATTTTGTAATGAGCACTCATCACATATTCCAATGCACAATTCATGCAACACTCCGTCTATTATTATTCCGTTTTTTACTTCCATATTAATCTCCTTTCTCTTTAATCCGTTCAAGTACATCCCTGTTGGCTTCGAGTATCTCGTCAAAGGATGGTATAGGCATCCAATAGATGGGTTTACTATTATGGCATACCCACTTCCCGTTCATTACAAAAGCTACTTCGTAATAATATCTGCCCTCGTAATTAGTCCCAACCAAAACACTTTCTAACTCTTCCGGCAACCGTTCATTAACACTAATCCAAGGAGATTGCTTCGACTGCCATTCTGCACCAGAAATAAAGTCAACAATGCAGTATGGTTCACAATGAAGCTGCCTGTTTCTGCAATCATTGGAATATTTTTTTGCCGCTTCTTCTACTGTTTGTTTCATATTAAAATAGTATTTTAAAATCCTTTCCTTTTAACGTAGGAAGCCTGTCTATAACAAACTTCTCCAGTTCCTGTTCGTCTATCGGGAACAACGGGCAATATTGGTATCTGAACGTATGTACAAATCGCCCGTCAAGCATCACATCAAAAACCAGTATTTTCATATCTTGTTTATCTTTGTCCATAAGCTAAATTCGGTATAGAGATATTCCCATTTATCACCGTAACAATATTTGTCGTTAGGATATTGGCAACGGACACAATAATCCGTCTTGTATAATACTTCATATATCACACCCCTGTGTTCAAACAGTTCGTGTCCGTCAAGGGTTCCTACTTCCACCTTTTCCATTACCGTAAACAAAAAATTGTGTAAATAATAATAAATATGAAGTAGGATAATGTCATAATCACCCACTTCCAAAACTTATATTTATCCCCTTTTAAGCCATATATGAATGTGGTCAATACAAGGGTAATAAGTATAAAGTATATTGCAAAGCTGATTCCGTAAAATGTGTTCATCTTTTCCTATGTGTTTTAGGATTCTTGTTTCTTTTTCTACGTTTCGCAATCTGCTTTCCGACACACCTATCGTCCTTGACGCGGCATTTTGTTCTTGGTTCATGAATATAAAGACAGTTACTTCCGATAATAGGCTTATCGAAATTCATCAAAATATGCGTTTTATCACCATAATCAATACTATCCTTATCCGTTACTATAACAGCATCACAATCACTGTTTCTAGCTCCCTCAACAGAATCATAACGTTCAAGGGAATATCCTGTTCCCAAATTTTTAAATAGAAGGTATTCGGATGAATTTATCATTGAACCTACAACAGCAATCTTCTTAGTCATATTTTATTCTTTTTGTAATGTTTACAATACTTAGGAGTTTTCCTAGCCGTTATTCTCTTCTGTAAAGCCATGCGATCCTAAATTCATTACCTTTGCCATAATAATTACTCCTTTACCAGTTCTATCGTAGTATTCGTAAGATTAACATACAAATTCACCTCCGACATAGTACCATCTTTCTTGACCTTGCTAAACAATGGGTCAATGGTATCATAAAAACCAATATTATAACCCTTAATATAGGCGTATTGTTTTTTTTAGGAATAACAACACTTTCATGGTTATCTAATCTTATATATGTGGATGCAGGAGTAGTAATACATACCTTGCTTCCGATAGGATACTTCGCATTGGATTCAATGTATTCCTTTTCCAGCTTAATTTTCTGATTCTTCAATTCCCTTATTTTTGAATCAATATCATTTTTCTTTGTCTGAAATTCTTCTTTGTTCATTTTTATCTTCTTTTGATGATTTTACAATTATAGAGTTGTCCGATCTAGGGCAAACCAACACAGTTCCTCTATCTGTTGTTATTCTTACATTATGAGCATCTATCACTTTAATAATAAAATCGCCAACCACGTAGGTTGATATGTTATTCAGTTCTTGTTGTATCATAACTCACACGTTTTAAAATCTTCATCACACTCTAAACACTCCCATTCATATTCAGGGTTTCTACTTGGCACCAGCCTACTGCCGCATTGGGGACAGGCCGGGAGCAGGCCTTTGATGAATCCAACCTCAATGCCAATTCGCTCTCCGTCATGTATAGCATCAGCCATTTGCAGATCCGTTTCTACCATTGTTTCACTGTCATCATTATGCAGTACATACAATGTGGCGAGGTTGGCTTTCCACATCTCCATTGCATAATTGTCTGGTACTACCAACCAAACAAATCCATCTTTAGTTACTTTCGTTTCCATTGTAGTATCTATATTTACTCAATCTTTTCATATCTCAATCTGTATTAAATCTAATTTAATAGCTTCAACTTTCTTAATACATCTACCATCAGGGGTAGTTACTGTGAATCCTCCATATCCTTTTGATACGGAAACTATTTCACCCACATCAATCTTTGAAACAAGAGATTGTATAGTTTCTAAAACCTTTGCCTGCTTTTTTTCAAAAAAAGAGGCTGGTTTTCTTTTCAGGAATATCATATTCATTTCTATATCATTTTGAATTATTTTTTTATAACTACCGCCATTGTACTAATAGAAGTGCCACTCTCTTTAAACTCGCCTGCGCTGATTTCAAACACTTCTCCATGTACTTCTTTCAGCCAGTTGCGGAAATCAATACATTTCTTTTCCGAAGCAAATTTCCAGTGTTGGCTGGTTATTGCCGCAAGGGTTCCACCCTCTTCCAATCGATCATACATAAGCCTGACATGCTCTATATCCTGATTACTGGAAAACGGAGGATTTGCAATAATCTTAGTGTAACTACCTACACTGTCTTTGGTAAAGTCTTCATCAAGCAATATTACGTTGTTAAGGGTATGAAGAAATTCTCTGTTTTCCGGCATCAGCTCATAACATTCAACCATTACAGAAGGACAAGCCCGGTGGATTGCTTTTATAAGGGCGCCACGCCCGGCACTCGGCTCCAGTACCGTATCATCTTCATGTATCCCTCCGGCAAGCATAACCAGCCAGTCAGCAACATCGGCCGGAGTTTCAAAAAACTGGTAATCCTGCTGTAGGTTGCACCGTTTACCCTCTTTCAGCATGGAAAACACACGCTCCGGATTAAACGGGAATGTGAAACCCTGTATCTTCCCACCTTGCCATGAGCCGCCAGCTTCTTCTATCCACTTCTTTGCTTCGGCATAAGATTTTTTATTGAATTGAACTTGAGGAAGTTTGAGGATATTGTTCTCAAGAGTACAATGTTTCAGTATTTCTTCTACATTCCATTTTTTACCTTCGTCAGCCTGTTTCTTCTTTTCCCCAACCGGGGCGTCAGGTGCTAACAGTGAGGAAATTTTTTGAACAACCGTATTGCTCGCATTCACGAAGGTATTGACACAGGATAGCGCTTCGATCAAGAAATCGGTGTCAACATGCCCGGTATCGTCATAGATGTCTATCCCTTCGGTCATGGATGACAGTTCATTGAGCTGCGCAACACTACCATGTAACGTTTCGATTAAAATCTTTTTTTTGTTCGTCATAACTTTTCTGCAAATAAATTCTTGTTGTGTCTACACTCCCATGACCTAAAAGGTCAGCCAGTTGAATAACATCTTTGTTTTTTTTCAGGAACATTTTAGCGAAAAAATGACGAAAGGCGTGGGCGTGCATCTTCCTTGAATCAATACCGCAATGTTTTCCCCATGCTTTCAAGTGCTGGGAAAAGCCCCGCTGTGTGATCGGACCGAATCTCCCTACTGCGAAAATCCCGGTCTTACCATGTTCCTTAGCATAAGCCTTCGCTTCTTGCTGCAATTGCTTTTGAAAGAAAAAACGTCTGTACTTGTTACCTTTACCTTTCAATGTAACCTCACCACTAATTATATCCTCCCATGTAAATCGTTGAAATTCCGACAGACGGGCGCCCGTTGTACCCAAAACCTTAATAAAGAAATAGTAATCCTTATTGTTTTTTGCCTTGAGATATTCCAACAGCCGGTTATATTCCTCCTCGGTCGGCACATTGTTCACATCAAGTTTGCGCTTTATTTTGGGGCGCTTCAGTTCTATAGGCTTCTTCAGCCATTTAGAGAATCTTTCGATTGCTGTAATCCGCAAACGGATGGTAGCGGGAGATAATTTTTCTTCTTCAAGACTTTTTATAAACCTCCTGCAATTATCCATGTTTACCTCATTGGCGTATTCGAAATACTTCTTCATGGATGTGTAATATATATCAACTGTATGAGAAGAGTAATCATTGTTATCAGTCAACCATATTATGAAATCATGGAGTAGTTTCTTATTTTTCTCTGAAATGACGTCAAGCTTTTCCAAAGGTTTCACCGCCTTTTCCCTTTTTCCATATCCGATGTTGAGATAGGATAATAGATCGCATATCGCTGAACACATTAGCGAATGACGCACCATGACATCTGCATTTTCACGCTTGTAATTCAAATAACCACGGCGGTTCACTTCTTTGGTCATCTCTAAAAAATCCGTGACATGCTTGATATATTTCCCGACAGTATCATAAGTCCTTCCTGTCGTGTATATGTAAGAAATATAATCAGTTAATATCTTCTGCCTGTCATTATTCATAATCTTGTTTAATTAAATTATACCAATCATTGCTATCTTCAAAAAAACATCTGTATCCATTAGCCGTATGTTTGCCTCTCACTTTCCGACATATAGCACTGATCAGAGAAGGAGCCACGCCAATCATCTTACCAGCCATTTGTATCGAAGGGAATACTCCACATAATTTCTCATCCTTTATCAAAACAACGCTCTTTTTATTCATGCCTGCACCAGTCTTATGCCAAGCCCCACGTCCTTTAGACAGATTTTTTATACTTCTGGCCTTGGAACGTTTTGAATGATAAACCATTTTACGACCCTTGTTGCGAGAAACACAACCCTTTAAAAATCGTCCGGTAATAAAGTCTCTCTCAAATCGCTCAGGCGGTATATATAATTCACTCATATCTAATTTATTATTAGTTAATTGGCAGTTTCATAAAACACATCCACATAGTCTTTCCATGTCTTCCAGTAGTATGGCCGAAGAGTGGTTGCCGATTGATGGCACTCAATACTTCCCTAACTGTTATCTGATCCTCATTCCATTTGAAAATCAGAACTCCGTAGTCATCCAGAACACGAAAGCATTCATCAATTCCCTTTTTTATCACCCTTGGCCAATCTTCAGGAAGTTTACCATACTTCTTGGCTAACCAACTATTTTTACCAACCTTTAGCAAATGGGGTGGATCAAACACTACCAGTTTAAAGGATTTATCCAAAAACGGCATATCGGTAAAGTCCGATACGATGTCTGGGTGGACTTTCAGATTTCGCCCATCACAAAGAATGTATTCTTCGTCCCTAATGTCAGCAAACAAAGCCAAAGGGTTTTCTTTGTCAAACCAAAACATCCTACTGCCACAACAGGCATCTAATATTATTTTTGTTTCACTCATTTCTAATTTTTTTGAGAGTTATTCTTCTTTCAGTATGCTATCAATCAAGCCGTCTATTTCCTGATCTGATAGAAATTGCTTACCTGCGTCCTTTTGCTTCTGAAGTTCAACTTTAAGCCTATTCTCTATTCTTTTCAACGCTGTACAAGTGTTCTTATCAGGATAATACCAGTCGATAGAACTAAAAATAATTACTTTAATGTGATCTAATTCTAGGCTATCTGGGCAATGCTCATTGAGAAAGTATAAATCTTCTTTGATTAGTTTCTCATACGCCTCCTTGCTTATTTTTATGTTCATATCTATCTCGTTTTGAGCTTTTCAGACTACATCATTAATACTAATTTCTCCTTTCAATACTCGTTCTACCTGTCTGTCGATTATCTCTTGAAACTCTATCTGGCAGATAAGCGAGCAATCCGGTATAATCTCTTCTACTGGGTCGCCCCGCCACGTTGGTAGTTCATCAAGGAAGATACGACCGTCTTTATCCTTTAGGCAGGTAGCTCCAACATCACGCTCAATCTGCGCCATCCGGTCAAACACTTTCGGGAAATCCTTCCGTATCTTGTTCCAGTATCCCATTCCCCCTTTCACGCAACCGATGCAGTTGTTGTTATTGTAGCCCATCTTGTACATGGCCGGAATTTCAATACCAGCTTTCCAAAGCATTCCCATCGCATCCGGCTTCGTAATCTGCTTTTCAATTAGCGGAAACAGTGGCTTTGTGTTTGGGTACTGCTGTTTTAATCGGATGGCTCGGTTTATCTCTTTAGGGTCGTAATCAAAGCCCCAAACTTGACCCTCCCAAGAACCAAGTTCCTTTTCCAACTTGTAACGGACTTTCTTTTTCAGCTCAAGAGTACAAGCAGCACCATGCGCACCATTGATAAAACCTTTCCGTAGGACATCAGCAACACATGTGTATTTGTCGCTTCGGATAGTGTGGATTGGCTGACCGTACCAATCTTCACAATCAGCAAGGAACCGGATGTTATCGGGATGTCCGGAGCCAGTATCTATGTAGTAAAGCTGTACATCTTTGTACAGACTCAACGCTATCTTACAAGCTACTGCGGAGGTTACACCGCAACTAAACCAAGCTATTATCATTTTATTCCTTGTCTATATCGTTATGAGTCTTCAGACTACGTTAATATTCAATTTGTCTTTTATGAAGGATAGGATGTGTGCAATCACATCGACCGTCCACCCGTTGCCTAACATTCGGTACTGCTGTGTGTCGCTGCATTCCCATTTATACCAATCGGGGATCGTTTGCAATCGGGCACATTCGGTTGGGGTAAAACGTCTAATTTCTCGGACACATAGTTGTGAACTTCCGTCATTACTATCAGTACGTGGTTCAAGCTGTTGGATATTCTTTTTCCGCTCAGAAACCTCACCGGCTTCATACTTTTTCCGTATCTGTTTTCCATATTCGGCCCTTCTTGGTGTAAGACAGGCTGATTCACGCCCTCGCATGGCAACACATATCAGATCCATATCAGAATGGTTGCCACCCGAATGTGCACCGGCGGTAAAACAGGAAGCCTTGTTTTGGTCCTTCTTAATTTTTCCGTCCCTTGAAATCTTCACATAATTGTCAGCATCCCCCATTTTATGAACACGTTGATTGATTGTCCTACATTTCACTTCATATGGAAATTCAAATGGTTCAAACTTACAGGGGGAGAAAGTTTCCGTTTCCTTTCTTGAGGCAAGACAGGAGACCATTTTATCACTTAGAAAAAACTTATCGTCCACTTCATCTTCAAGTATATCTTTCAACAAGATTCCTTTATCCACAGGCTGCGGTATGTCCGAATGCAGCTCACCAAACAGTCCATCTCTCCTTGTCTGGATATTCGTCCAATATATACGCCTCCTATTCTGCGCTGATACCAAGGCGGAGTTGATGTGCACACCATATACACCGATAGCCTCACTTAATACCCTTTCCCATTTCTTTCCCATTTCTACGTTTTCAAGAAGAAATAAGACGTTAGGATTGTATTTCCGTATATCGGTTAGGATACGCATATACTCCCAAAACAGATAAGACTCTCCTTCGAACTGAAAGCCTTCCTCTTTTAATTCCAAATAGCGATTCAGAGTGTATATCTCTTCCTTGTCGATAGTGGACATCCCAACACGTTTGCCGGCAAAAGAGAATGACTGACAAGGACTGCCACCTATCAACAAGTCAATTGGTTCCAACTGAGATACATCTACCTGGGTGACATCTCCGAGCTGAATTGTGTTCGGGAAGTTCAGCTGTGTCTGCTTGATGGCGTGCTTGTCTACTTCGGATGCGTAGTACACTTCCGAGATAATTCCAAGCTGCTTTAAGGCTATTTGTCCACAACTCATGCCATCGAATAAACTAAGTACTTTCATTCCTTTTTATATCGTTTTGAATTATTGTTTAAATTCCGGTAAAACACCGAGATATAAGTACCGATTATCAACGGTTCTGTGTGCTGTAATGTAGAATAATACATCGCCTTCATTTTTAATGGCGTCGCATCCTTGTATAAAGTCTCTTGAGTAATATGCAGGAGGTATGATTTCCCCTATATAGTTATATAACCTTTCGTCAATATAATCACCTGGCGATAAAAAGTCATCCAAGTCTTTATCCTGTTTTACCCATTGTTTAAAAGTCTTTTTCATTTCTGTTCAGTTTTGAACCATTTTCCTGATGTCTGGTAAATGGTAATTATTATCAATTAAATTCTAATTGTATTATCAGCAAGCTATTAATCAACTTCCACTAACTCACCGTTTTCCAGTCTATACCATGTATCAGCCTTGACAACCTCACCATCAACTACTACAGCTTTCCAATCAACAATATCATACGTATCATCCCTTTCCTCAGCTATGACCAAAATTGCACCTATTCCGCCTTTTACCTGAACATTTTCTCCTCTTGCTACTGACAAACCATTATATCCTGTTGAAGCCTTCCCTCTTGCCGTGGCAGCACCTCCATCACCAGCCGTGGCAGCACCTCTATAACCAGCCGTGGCAGCACCTCTATCACCAGCCGTGGCAGCACCTCTATAACCAGCCGTGGCAGCACCTCCATCACCAGCCGTGGCAGCACCACAATCACCAGCCGTGGCAGCACCTCTATCACCAGCCGTGGCAGCACCACAATCACCAGCCGTGGCAGCACCTCCATCACCAGCCGTGGCAGCACCTCTATCACCAGCCGTGGCAGCACCTCTATAACCAGCCGTGGCAGCACC
>CEAH01023096.1_pt1 | contig 29609 bp, 28 predicted proteins | sample 557571 | NCBI WGS metagenome assembly CEAH01 (sample SAMEA3182092, study PRJEB8094) | gut metagenome | biome: human; feature: gut; material: Stool; isolation source: human stools | place: Canada | collected 2013-11-25
CTTGATGTGAAGCATTGGCCGGAAATTAAAAATCCGAAGAAATATGCCGGACAGCGTGTGGTCATCGGTTCTGTGACGGATGGCTACAATCCACAGGAGGAGCAATTCAGGAATACCAGAAAGCTTCTGGAGCAGTTGATCGGCAGTGACGCAGATATTTTGATCTGCACAAAGTCTGATCTTGTGGTACGGGATATTGATCTGCTGAAAAAGCTTGGACGAGTAACCGTTTCATGGTCGATCAACACACTGGATGAAAATTTCAAGAACGATATGGACTCTGCTTCGAGCATTGAGCGGCGCATCGCTGCTATGAAGCAAGTATATGACGCAGGTATCCGTACAGTCTGTTTCGTATCCCCGGTATTCCCCGGTATCACGGACTTTGAAGCCATCTTTGAGCGGGTAAAGGATCAGTGCGATCTGTTCTGGCTCGAAAATCTCAATCTTCGGGGCAGCTTCAAAAAGACGATTATGGATTATATCGCCGGAAAATATCCTGACCTTGTACCGCTTTACGATGAGATCTATAACAAGCATAACCGCAGCTACTTTGAAGCGCTTGAAGCAAAAGCTGAGGAAATGGCTGAGAAGTATGATTGTCCCTTTGTGGATAATGAAATGCCTTATGGCAGAGTCCCGCAGGGACATCCGGTGATTGTGGATTATTTCTATCATGAGGAAATCCGAGGGACAGAAAATACCGGAAAAAGAAATCGTTAACAGTAATTTTGCGGAGAGGAACAGAATGGACACAACGCTACAAGATACTCTTTTTTTCTTTGACCGGCATCAAGCTGTCTATCCGCTGTATGAGTGCTTTCAGGAAAAGCTGCTTGCCAGATTCCCTGAAAGCCGAATCAAAGTGCAAAAATCCCAAATTTCATACTGCAATCGCCACCATTATGCCTGTGTGTCCTTCTTGAAGGTAAAAAAGAAATCAGAACTGCCCGAAGACTATTTTGTGCTGACGCTGGGGCTGTCCGCACCGCTGGAATCTGACCGGGTGGCGGCAAAAACCGAGCCGTATCCGGGACGGTGGACAACACATTTTGTCATCAGCAGTCCATCTGATTTGGACGAGAAATTATTTGATTGGATCGAGCAGGCATACAGTTTTGCTCAGGAAAAATGATGCAGTACAATTCTAAGGCAATACCGCACGAATGAGTTGGTGCGATGGCGAATGCATTTTTTGTCAGATGCGATTGCAGAAATCGAAGGTTTACTGGAGGTAAATCGAGATTTCTGCAAGAAGCAGATGGCAGAAAAGGCATCGCCAGCGCTGCCGACGAATTGTGCGGTAGTGCCCTAAGGTAACACCTCACAAATGAGGTGGTCGGCTAACGTATGGATTTTTCGTCAGATGCAAATGCAAATTTCGAAGGTTTACTGGCGGTACATCGAGGAATTTGCATGCCGCAGATGGCGGAAAAGACATCGCCAGACGCGCCGCCGAATTGCACGGCGGCGCCTTTATCAAACTGCCGTTTGTGTCAGGTTTTTTTACACCGGCTGCGGTTTGTTTATTGTATTCCGGGGAAAATCGGGGTATCATACAGACACGAAGCGAGATGAAGTGCGCTTCGGATGAACAACAATTTTTCTCCACTGCGTCTGATTGAAGGAGGACGAACTTATGTATTATTCCAGCGGTAACTATGAAGCCTTTGCCCATCCCAAGAAGCCGGAAGGCGTTGACCACAAGAGCGCCTATATTGTCGGCGCAGGCCTGGCATCCCTGACGGCGGCGTGCTATCTGGTGCGCGACGGTCAGATGAAGGGCGAACACATCCACATTTTCGAGAAAGACCCGGTGTCCGGTGGCGCGTGCGACGGCCGGAAGTATGATGTCGGCTACATGATGCGCGGCGGCCGCGAAATGGACAACCACTTCGAGGTCATGTGGGATTTGCTCCGCTCCATCCCGTCCATTGAGACCGAAGGCGCAAGCGTGCTGGACGAGTATTACTGGCTGAACAAGGAAGACCCGAACTTCTCCCTGTGCCGCGCGACCGAAAAGCAGGGGCAGGATGCCCACACGGACGGCAAGTTCGCCATCTCCGACAAGGGCGCGATGGAAATCATGCACCTTTTCTTCACGCCGGATGAGCAGCTGTATGACAAGCGTATCACCGATGTGTTCGACGACGAGGTGTTCTCCTCCAACTTCTGGATGTACTGGCGCACGATGTTCGCCTTCGAGAACTGGCACAGCGCGCTGGAAATGAAGCTCTACATCAAACGCTTCATCCACCACATCGGCGGTCTGCCGGACTTCAAGGCATTGCGCTTCACCCGCTATAACCAGTACGAATCCATCATCCTGCCGATGGAGAAGTACCTGAAGGAGCATGGCGTGCAGTTCCACTACGCCACCAAGGTGACCGACGTCCGCTTTGACGTTACCGCGACGCGCAAACAGGCGTCCTCCATCACCGTGGAGCATGATGGGCAGACCGACGTGATCGACCTGACCGAAAACGACCTGCTGTTCATCACCAACGGCGGCTGCGTCGAAAGCAGCACCTACGGCAGCCAGAACACCCCCGCGCCCTTTGACCCGGAGCTGAAGCCCGGCAACGGCTGGGATTTGTGGAAGAAGATTGCCGCGCAGGACGCTTCGTTCGGCCGTCCGGAAAAGTTCTGCTACGATCCGGAGCAGAGCAACTGGATGAGCGCGACCGTCACCACGCTGGACGACAAGATTCCGCAGTATATCCAGAAGATCTGCAAGCGCGACCCCTTCTCCGGCCATACCGTCACCGGCGGCATCGTGACCGTGAAGGACTCCAGCTGGCTGATGTCCTGGACGCTGAACCGTCAGCAGCAGTTCCGCGATCAGCCGAAGGATCAGCTGTGCGTGTGGGTGTACGGTCTGTTCTCTGACAAGCCCGGCGACTATGTGAAGAAGCCCATGCGTGACTGCACCGGCAAGGAAATCTGCATGGAGTGGCTGTATCACATGGGCGTGCCGGAAAGCGAAATCGAGGAGCTGGCGGAGCACAGCGCGAATACGGTGCCTGTCATGATGCCTTACATCACGGCGTTCTTCATGCCGCGCGCCGCGGGCGACCGTCCGGACGTTGTGCCGGAAGGGGCTGTGAACTTCGCGTTCCTCGGTCAGTTCGCGGAGGTGCCGCGTGACACCATCTTCACCACGGAGTATTCCATGCGTACCGCGATGGTTGCCGTGTACACGCTGCTGAACGTTGACCGCGGCGTTCCGGAGGTCTGGGGCAGCACCTACGACATCCGCGATCTGCTGAACGCGACGGTGCAGCTGCGCGACGGCAAGAAGATTACCGACTTGGATCTGCCGCTGATGGAGCGCTTGGCGCTGAAGGAAGTGCTGAAGAAGATTTCCGGCACGGACATCGAGAAACTGCTCAAGGAATATCACTGCATCTAAGGGATTTGCCCCCGCTGTCTGGATTGGCAGCGGGGGATTTTTTTTCGTGTTTCGCGTGATTTCCACATAAACATTGCTTTGTCATGCAGAGAGTTTCGCGTCTGCGGACGCGACAAGGGGGCAATGAAAACAGACGAATGTCTGCGGTCGCCCCCTTGACCCCTTCGCCCGCCACCCATGTTACTTGTTTTTATCGAAACTATCATTTGTGTAGTTAGTTTACCTTTCGTCTTTTCAAGCTACGGCATAATTCAACCGCAAATAACCCCAAAAGTGGCGGCGCCGAAGGTTTCCAAAGGGCGATCGGAAAGCCCTTTGGTCGCCTCCGCAGAGGCGAAACCCCTGCATGATAAGCACAAATCTATGCGAAAATCAGATTCCCGAAAAAATCCGCAAAAAAATAAATTTTTTTTGAAAAGCAAGCAGGAAAATTGCAAAATACGTCGAATATAAATATTGTCAGAGTTTTTGACGCTGACCAAATGCGGGAATGGCGGAATTGGCAGACGCGCTAGATTCAGGTTCTAGTGAGGGCTAACTTCATGCAGGTTCAAGTCCTGTTTCCCGCACCATGGCGAGTGTTCTTATAGCATTTGAAAGGCTGTAAGAACACTCGCTTTTTATACCGCGAGTTCATAGGGGGCGTAGTTGACGACTACGCCTTTTCTTGTATTTACGGACACTTCCGGGATCGGCAGGGGCAGCACCGTTGGAATCTCAATCGTTCCGACGCAGTTATAGTGGATGCGAAGCCGCTGCTCCCATACGCCGTCGATCTTCTCCGCATTGAATACTTCGATCTTTTCAACCAGTTCGTTCAGCATCCGGGGCGTCAGTTCCCTCGCTCTGGTGTACTTGCGGACAAGACCGATAAACATATCTGTCGTCATGGAACGGCTGCTCTGCTTCTCTATCTCGGAGCGGAGCTTTTTTATTTTCTCCGCCAGCTCCTTTTGCTCGTCCTCATACCGCCGGGACATTTTTGCGAAGCGGTCATCGGAGAGCTTGCCGGGAACATTGTCCTCATAGATGCGCTCAAAAAGGCCGTCCAATTCTTCATCACGGGCAAGGAGCGTTCTTAGCTCTTTTTCCTTCAGCTTGCGGTCTGTCTGTTCCGCCTGCTGGGAATGACCGATCACAGCTTTTACAAATTCGTCCTCATAGAGGCTGGCGAATTTCGTTAAGCGCCGTATCTCTCCCAGCACTACTTCCTCCAGGAAGTCTACGCGGACATAATGGGTAGAGGTGCAGGTGCCGCGATTGCCCTTGTAGTTGGAGCAGTTGAAATACTTGATCTCCGGATTGCCCTGATTGAAGTGAAAGTGAAGGTTACTGCCGCAATCGGCGCAGACCAACAGTCCGGAAAACATATTGTGTTCTCCATTGTTGGTGCGGCGCTTGCGGATTTTGCCCCGCTTCTGCTGCACCTGCTCATACACAGCACGCTCGATGATCGCCTCATGGACGTTCTGGAACACCACCCAATTCTCACGGTCATTGTCGATTCGCTTCTTATTCTTGTAGGATTTGGAATAAGTTTTGAAATTGAGAATGTCACCACAGTATTCCTGCAGGGAGAGAATTTTGGTTATTGTGGAGCTGTTCCACTTGGTAGGCGGCTGCTGTTTGCCCTTGCCGGGGCGTTTGATGCCCTTCGTGAGCCAGTAGGCCCGCGGGGTCAGGACATCGTCCTTTTCAAGCTGGGCGGCAATCTGCTCTGTTCCGAACCCCTCCAAAGTCATGCTGTAAACGCGGCGCACAACCTGGGCTGCCTCGTCATCCACGATCCAATGCTTTGGATCATTCGGGTCCTTGATGTAACCATAGGGAGGCTGGCCCATCGGCTCACCGGCATTGCCCTTGATCTTATTGCTGATGCGCCGCTTTTTGCTGATATCGCGGGCATACCACTCGTTGAACAGGTTGCGGATCGGGGCAAGCTCATTTTCGCCCTCCGCCGTGTCGATGTTATCCGAAACGGCCACCAGGCGAATATCATGGTCCGGGAAAAATTCTTCCGTCAGCCGTCCGACCTCAATGTAGTTTCGCCCCAGGCGGGACAGGTCTTTGACAAAGACGGCGGCGGCTTTTCCCTGTTCCAACTGGCGGATCATTTCTACAAAACCAGGGCGGTCCATCGTCACGCCGGAAATGCCGTCATCCAGGAAATGAACCAGATTTGTGTAGCCTTTTTCCTTTGCGACTTTGGCAAGCAGCTTCTTTTGATTGCCGATGCTGTAGCTTTCGCCTTCAAGATTATCGTCACGGGAAAGTCTTTCATAGAGAAAAGCGGTCACGTCACGGGATTTTTTGTTATTCGACTGTTTCATAAGTCCTCCTTCCGTCAAGGCAGTCGAATAGCAAATATACTTGTACGAACACATTATACCGCCATTTGCTGCCTCTGTCAGCCGGGTTTGAAAGCTATTTACAGCTTTTCACTCTCGGACTTCATCAGGCGAAGGAGAACGCTGCTCAGGGTATCCGGGCTTTCTTCTTTGAAAACCGGCTCAACAACGAACGACCGATTGCCAATGTGATAGGTCGTTTTTGCATCCAGAGGATTTTTCTCTGGCCTGCTGGTCTTGCCGGGATTTGTAGCTTTATCTTGCATGATAAAATCCCCTTTCATAAAGCATAAAGATAGCAATGAAGGAGGCAAAACGGACGGCTGCTGGCACAGCTCCACGGGAGTCTCACCCCGGCCCATGCTGATGGGTGCGGCGCACAATGCTTTGTGGGCGTTCAATGCGCGAGTATCTTTGACCCTGCCCGTGTGTCATCGCCCGCAAGCCGCCACGCTTGCTTTGCGGCCTGGTGCTGTTCGCTCGCCCGTTACAGTGGTCCCGTCCTGCGGACTTGAAACGAGGTCATGGCGCACCGACCGTATGGCTCGGCACAAACAGGAATGTATCCGTTTGCCTTATACTGCGGCGCTGGCCTCCCAACGGGCTTTCTTTGTCAAGGTGCTGCCTCCGGTCACGAAAGAGAGAAACAGGGAAAGGGTAAGCTGTTTCTACTTTCAGACCGGGCTTGTCAGCTCATGCTGACAATGGAATGAATGAGAGCTTGATCTCCAATCGGCGCTTCATGTACTCGTCCACCCGAACATGGGGCTGATCGTCAGGATCGTAAAGCGTCCGGGTGCAGAGCTTATTGATATAGCCCTCATAATACCGGAGTACCTGATCCACAGCCTGAGAGTCCCCGTCACGGGCGGCGTCAATCACCGAAAGAGGAAGAAGCTCCTTGCCCTTGTAAGTGGGGTTCTTCATACCTTCAACCTCCCTTCGGCATGAGTGCGGCCAACTTGATCCGCAGCTCGGTCAATGATTTTGCCCTTCGCCGCTGAACGGCGCTGCGAGACATTCCAACAAGGCGGCCAACCTCCTGATCCGGCAGGTCCAGAACAAAATGCAGGATCAAAATACTCTGCTCCTGAACAGGCAAACCGGCGAAGGCATCAGCCACAAGCTCGTTTTCAATATGTAGGTCATACCCGTGGGACGAGAATGTAAATCTGTCACTGGGGTAATGATCTACAACGCAGAGCTTGTCCATCTCCATTTGCGGAAGGTCGCTGAATGACAGTTCCCTGTCACGGCGCCTCTGCATTTCCCGGAGGTAGTCGATTGCCTCATGGTACAGTACCAGCTTGCAGTAAGCATCGAACTGGCACCGCTCGCCATAGTCATTGCGGGGGATCATATCCATCTTTTCACCCCCTTTCCTGGGGGAATGAGGTGGGTTTCTCCCTTTCCGCTAACAAGGCGAACGCAAAGCCGCTCGCTACCCGCTAAAAGTCTCCTTTTTGAAAATTTCTCAAAAATTTTTTTCGAGGCGGGCTTGTCCTCGGAAAACAGAAAAAAGCGCCCAGCAAGTCGCAACGGACCTGCTGGACGCAGAAATGTTTTATAAAGAAGATTACTTACATGGTATAGTTCATATCCAAAGCCGGACGACTCCGACGGAGGGGCTACGCTTTTTTTAACTGGTGCAGATCATGGATACTGCGAAATAAAAAGAAGGACACGGCAAATTAACCTCCCATCGGCTACCGTGTCCCTGCAAGTCGTCATAGGATTGTGTAAACGCAAAGAAACGGCGGCTCTGAAAATCAAAGCCGCCGTTTCAAATAGGCGTGTCAAATTGTCTGCTCTACGACGGCTTTTTTCTTTTGCCGTCGTGCGGCAGATAAGGAGATTTGGAGCGTTAGAATTTGCCTTACGATTTTAATAGTTCTTTGCTCAAAGTTGGTTCCATCTGTTATATAATGCAAAGCGAATTTTGAATTGCTTTTCAAAATCCGCTTTGCACCAACGCTCAATTATGCTTCCAATTTGATACGATTTAGCACATGGCGGCAACGCTCACGAGTATAAATTACGGGAACCGAATATATGACAAATGCCTCCGCCATTGCTCTATCAATGATCACATCAAAGTCTTTTTCATCAAGAAAATCAAAGCCAGTCGGCAGCCCCATGCGCTTATTCATTGCTCTAATCGCGCCGATAAATGCACGGGCTTTTTCACCATCACTGCCGCTGTCTTTAATGCCAGTGATCTCTGCCAAATGTGCAAGCTGTGGCCAAACTGATTCGCCGTAATCCTCCAGTACGATTGGGAGAATTACCGAATTTGCAAGACCGTGAGCGGTACCGTAGATTCCTCCGATGGCATGGGCAATAGCGTGAACATATCCAACGGCCGTGTGGTTAAATGCGAGACCTGCCTGATAAGAGGCAAGTAGCATCTGTTCCCTTGCTTCCATGTCATTGCCGTCTTTATATGCTCGCTCTAAATAACGGAAAATTTTTACCACGGCTTCCTCTGAATTTCGGTTAGACTCGTTCGTGTTGTAGTTCCAGGTTACATAGGATTCTACTGCATGAGTCAAAGCGTCGATGCCGGTAGTTGCCGTTACAAACGGAGGCATTCCTACAGTCAGCTCTGGGTCAAGCACTGCATAGAGTGGTGTAATGGAGAAGTCCATGATGGCATATTTGTGGTGCTCCTCATGGTTGGAAACAACTGCGCCCATTGTGGCTTCACTACCGGTCCCTGCTGTTGTGGGAACGCATACAATAGGAGGTACCCTGGCAAGCACCTTCAAAAGTCCGGCCATTTTATCAATGGGGGTCTTGGGCTTGGCGATACGGGCAGCAGCTGCCTTTGCTGCATCCATGGGAGAACCTCCGCCAACGCCCAGCAGTCCGTTGCATCCGGTATCTAAATACATTTTGCGAATGGACTCTACTGTCTGCACGGATGGATTAGCTTCCACTTGGTCGAAATGCTCGACAGCTATACTATTCGCCTCCAAATTTCTGCGAATTTCTGGGACGACTGTACGGCCAACGGTTGAGCCGGATACGATCATAACGTGGCTGACATTCAGTTTGTGAAGAATATCGGGAATTTGATTTGCACACCCCTCGCCACTGATGACTTTGGGTTCACGGGTAAGAATGGGAACCATTTTTAATCCAACATCCATTATTACATTTCCCGTACGGTAAAACGCTTTCATAGCGCCATCTTTTATGTTCTTGGAAACAGACATTTTTCCCTCCAAAACCTTAATTGATTTTTACAGCGATATCGAATGCGGAATGTACTGCGTGTGCAATTGTACCACTGGATACCGCATCACCGACCTTATACACATTCATGCAATCAGTCTTGAGTTTTCTATAAAGCTCGTCTACAGGGCGCACCCCGATTGACAGTACGACTTCGTCTGCATCAACAGTACTCAATTCCGAAGTGTTGACATCCTCAAGCACAACATGTCCGGGCTCTATCTTCATCAGCCGCTTCCCAGTGAGGAAAACAGTGCCGTATGGTTCGATACGGCTCATCTCGTCATCCACGAGCTGGAACCATGTTCCGGGAGCCACTTCATCGGCCATTTCAACAACAGTCACTTTGTTACCGCATTCATTGAGAATCTCTGTTGTCTCAAGACCGGTCATGCCGCTTCCTACAACAACAACATTCTTTTCGCTGATATGCTTGCGCTTCATAATAATATCCGGTGCGACGCACACCGTAGGCAGGTCACTGCCTCGAATAGAACGTGGGATAACAGCTTGCCCGCCGGAGGCGATAATCACAGCATAGGGTTTAAACGAAGCAATAAGCTCAGGCGTTGCCTCGGTGTTCAGCTTGACCTTTACACCAAGTTTTTTGACACTAGCCATAAGGTCCTCAATGCACCAGTACAACTTTTCTTTGAGGTTACATGTGGATGCGGTGATCACCTGCCCACCGGCTTCTTGCTCCTTTTCCAACACTGTCACCTTAAATCCTCGCCGCGCCATGGTTTCGGCAGCCTTCAGCCCAGCAGGACCCGCGCCAACTACAATGACTGTACGTCCGTCTCCGTTTAAGCTGAGCTTCTGCTCTGATTCATGACCAACCTCGGGATTCAGAGCGCATTCGCCGGGCTGTCCGGCCCCGATGTTCACGCCTGCATTTTCCGTGAATGATTTTATACAGTGCAGACAGCCGATGCAGCGTCGGATCTCATTGATATGCCCTGACTCAACTTTCTTTACCCAATTCGGATCGCAGATAAATGTCCTGGCTGACCCGATAAAATCTTGTACTCCATCCTCCAGCTGTTTTTCGGCCTGATCCGGCGAACGCATAAAGTTAGCGGCAACCACGGGAATATTAACGGTTTCCTTTATCGCTTTGGCAAGGTAAGCGCGCCAGCCAGGGACAAACGAGGTGGGTTCAAGCCAGTAATTGTATGTGTCATAGCAGGCAGAAGAAACATTGATTGCATCTACGCCAAGTTCCTCCAGACGCTTGGCAATCATTTTGCCCGTTTCCAAGTCGTATCCTTTGCCAACCTTGCCAATCTCGGCATACATCTCATCTACAGACAAGCGAACCATCAACGGATAATCTTTGCCGCAACGCTCTTTAATACCAGTAACGATTTCAGCCAAAAAGCGGAGACGGTTTTCAAAGTTGCCGCCGTATTCATCTGTGCGATGGTTGGTGTTTGGTGACAGAAACTGCTGGATGAGATAGCCGTGAGCGGCGTGAAGCTCGACAATATCTACGCCGGCTTTTTTGCACCGCTCAGCAGCCGCGACGAAATCATTAACGAGCTTTTTGACCTCTTTTGTCGTCATTGCACGCATAGGACTTGGCACATGATAGCTGCGTTCAACAACCGAGGGAGCATTGACCCTCATACAGATATCTTTTTCCGCCAAACTCATCATTGCCGGCACGGACTTGTAAATAGGTTTCCACAGTGCCGGCAGTTTTTCTGTCAATGGCAGAATTATTGGCAATGTGTTTACGACACTCGAATATCCTTGGCGACCGGCATGATGCAGTTGTATGCCCAACTTTGCTCCCTGCGCATGTATGCGTTCGGCAAAAGCGTGCATAGGTGCAATGTGATAATCGTGGCTCATAGCCAACTGAGTGAATGAACCGGCTGCATCCATATCGTTGACGCGACAAATGCCGGGAATAATCAACCCAACGCCACCCTTTGCGCGTTCTTCATAGTAAGCCATTAGACGCTCCGTAGGAATGCCGTTTGGCTGGTTAAGGCTAATTTCAGCCGCAGTCATAACAGTGCGGTTGCGCAGTTCCATGGTGCCAATTCTGCCCGGTGAAAGTAACATATCGTATGACATTTTTACACCTCTCTTATGTTTTGGGGAAATTGCAGTTGTATTCTTGTCTTGAATTTTAAACAGCTTGTAAAAGCAGAATAATATGCAATTTTTGCACTGTCAACGGGCCGAAGGCTTTTCTGCTTCTTGTATAAATTTATGTATTTCACTTTGCTGACAGTAACTTGCTCTTCACTTTTTATAACTTACATTTTTAAAAAAGTGTAAAACGCAGTCTTACGAATAGTCGCAGGCGCAAGTTCGGCGTATTAACAAAAAATCTCCCACAGTTCGGAACTGTGAGAGATGAAAGAATAAGCTGACAGTGATTCGTCACGAGCAGCCTATTCATCTTTTGATTCAAATCTTAGAGCGATATTCAGGCTTCAAATCGTAGATACCTTCCATACACTTACGCACAACATCGTTTAAGTCAAAACCGCCGTCCATTATCGACCAGCGCACGGTTGTCCCAATGGCCAGATCAATCCCTATTTTCACAAGCTCCTCCGGATCGGTTTGGTTTTGAATAATCCCCTGACACTGGCAATTGCGTACAAGCTGAACAAACCAGGCATTGAACATATTCGTGAAGTTAAACAAGTCCCCTGCGTTCTCCAACTCCAACTCCCATACAGTTTTGCCTAGCTTGGCACCGAAGCAGCGAAATGTGTCTAAAAACTTTTCAAGTATAATCCACATGCGCTCAAAGTCGTTTGCTGCCACAGCAAAACTCTCAACCGACATTTCCAAACTGCTTCGAATTGCCTTAAGCTTATATAAAATCAAATCCTGTTTTCCGGAAAAATATGAATAAAATGTAGCTCGTGAAATGTTTGCTTTTTCGCATATCTGCTTCACATTAACATTATTGTAACCGTTGATTCTAAATTGTTCTAACCCAATATCAACTATGCTGTCAATCTTGCTCATGCAACGTTCTCCCTTACACGTGTCTACTAATTTTAAAACATTCTATAACAAATGCAAGATTAAATCAAGCAATATTTCTTGCTTGATTGCAAAGTGCAAGACGGATATTTAGTAAATAAAGAGAAAAATCTGCGTCGTATTGACAAAAATTCAGCAAACAGTTATTTTGAAGACTATAAACAGCTTGTGCAAAATCTTGACACGTGTAAGGAGGCGTGTGATGAATTTTTTGAATTACAAAGGCAAAGACAGCGAAATGTTTCAAGGACTAAACGGCGAACCGATGTCTGTCTCCATGCTACAATATATTGCGCACTATGCCTATGGCGCAAATGAGCAAACCATACTGAAGCTTGGTGCATTGGCTATGAACCAATATGAAAAGTCAGATTCCCTGGCAAAAAAGAAACTGATTCTTGAGTTTATGAAAAAGCTTGGGAACACATCCTCTAATGGCAATAGCTTTCTTCCGCACGGTATCGTTTTGAGCCGCAACGCCGCATTCAATGTGTTGGACTTTGTGTATTATGTTGAAGGCTTTCGCGGAGCGAGAATTGCTGCCGGGCCGTGCATATGTCAACTTGCTTTAAAACGAAACCCTGCCGGCGGAAAGACAGCCGAAATCAAAGATCTGACTTTATACTATGGTGCAGATATTTACACGGATCTGCCCCTTGGCCATTATGAAGTAACAGCCGATGAAGCTAAAGCAATCGTTCAGGAAATGTTCGACAAAGGTTATGTCCGAAATGTGATGTATATGTTCGGGAAACGAGCTGGAACATTTGTGCTGTGCAATTGTGACGATGAACTGTGCGCGGTGGTTAAGGGAACACGCGTAATGGGACCGGGACTCAGTTGCGAAAAAGGGCCGGAAATTATTAGGCGCGAAGAGGATAAGTGCTTAGGACCAGAGAAGTGTGGTATGTGCATAAAGCGTTGTCCCTTCGGCTGTAACAGTGTGGTCAACGGCAAAATAGTATTTGACAGAGAAAAGTGTATGGGTTGCGAACTCTGTGTCAGCACCTGCAAAGGCTGTGCCCGTGCGCTTGAGGAGCGCAAAGACTATGCTTTTGATAATGTCATGAACCGCAATATGCTTCTGGCAGGGAAATACGGCTATCCTCGCATGGAGCCGGTTAAAGCAAACAAGGAGGCTGCGCAATGAATATTAATAGATTCTTTTTACAAACATGCGCAGCGTTACTTGATTTTACTGCTGTCTTTTTGTCCTCAAGCGCAAAAAATGCAAAGCCGGTATCAGCGCTGGTTAGTATACGCTGCGCTGAGTATTTCCTGTTTGGAAGACGGACTGGCAGGCTTGCAAACATAAGCGATAAAGCAAGTCTACTACAAACGATGCTGTTCGGAGCTGCATGGTGGCTGCCAAAAAACGACGAGACACATCGGATCAAGGAAGCTGCTGTTCCTAGAGAAAAATTTGCCGACAAGGGCAGCGGTATACGGTTTGCCACAGAGTGATATGCATGAGCTTGGACTTATTATTGAAGTCGTTGAACATGTTGAACGCATTGCAACCGAACAGCATTTTAACGCAGTCAGTGAGGTGGAACTACATATCGGCGAAAGTTTCAATATAGTACCGTCTCTGATGAGAAATGTATATAAGCAGGCTTCGGTAGGAACAGTAATGGAGAACTCGTCGCTTATAATACAGGTAATTAAGGCATCTGCACGATGTAACCGCTGCAAAACGGTCTTTAACCCACTACAAACCGGCGGTATTTGCAAGTGTTGCGGCGAGAGTGATTACACCGTTATCAGCGGAAAAGAATTTTTGATTAACAGCATTAAAGTCGCCGATAATCAACCTGAATATTTCGAGTAAAATGGTAATGCAATATTCAATATGTATGCAATTCACATAAGAAATATAAAGTGAACATGTTCAATGCAATATGGCGAACATCAAAGATTGCCCCGGCTTTGAAACCTTCGGCGCAGATGTAAAAGAAGCACGGAAGGCAAAGAACCTTGCACGAAAAGATTTAGCCGAAAAGGTGAATATTGATACTAGGTATCTTGCCAACATTGAAAACGAGGGCACGATCCCCAGCCTGCCCGTCGTGATACAGCTTATCAAGATTTGCGGTCTGCCCGTGGAACACTACTTTAATCCAGAAGTCATGCGGGAGGAAAGTGAAGAACGGAAACGTGTCAGCCACAAGCTGAAACTTTGCCCGGAGCAGTATCTACCAATCGTGGAGGGTGCCATTGACGGGGCCTTGAAAATCAAACAGCCAAACGAAGAAACGGAGGGTGAGTAAAAACATCCTCTGTTTTCTCTTTTATGGAGGGACGCGCAAGCGCCCTCTTTTTTTGTGCTTTTTCTGTCCAGAGGTCTATTTTGCGGGTAGTTTTGGCGTTTGGGAGCGTCTTGTTAGTGGAGAAACAGTAACATAGCAAGCACAGCAAGTGAGTACCCACTTGCGAAATTTCTGCTTGTTGGGATATCCCAAACCCTTATGAAGAACGGAGGCGGCGCATGGCAAACCGAAAGAGGAATATTCAAATGAAATTCTATGTCACAGAGGACGAAAAGCGGCTCATAGATGAGCGGATGAAGCTGCTGCCGACACAGCGGTACGGTGCCTATCTCCGCAAAATGGCGATCAACGGATATATCATCTACACGGACACCGCAGATATCAAGGCGTTCACCAAAGAACTATCGGCCATTGGTCGGAACATCAACCAGATCGCCAAGCGGATCAATGCCGGAGGCCCCGCGTATCAGGCCGATATGGACGAAATACGGGAAAGGTTGGACGAGATATGGCAGTTACAAAGACGCATCCTATCAAGTCAACGCTGAAAGCGGCCATCGACTATATCTGCAATTCAGCCAAGACGGACGGAAAGCTGTTGGTATCCTCCTATGGCTGCACCGCCGAAACTGCGGATATCGAATTTGCCTGGACTCGCCGCCATGCCATCGACAAGGGTACGAACCTGGGCCGCCACCTGATCCAAGCCTTTCAGCCTGGGGAGGTCACGCCGGAACAGGCCCATGAGATCGGGATGCAGCTTGCAAAAAAAATATTGGGCGGCAAGTACGAGTTTGTACTTACCACCCATATCGACAAGAATCATGTTCATAATCACCTGATTTTCAATGCGGTCAGTTTCACGGATCACAAGCACTATCATTCCAATAAGCGCAGCTATCACTTCATCCGCCGCACCTCCGACCGGCTCTGCCAGGAATACGGTCTGTCCGTGATCGTCCCCGGTCAGGATCAGGGCAAGAGCTATATTGAACATCAAGCCACGCAGAACGGCATCAGCTATAAGGCAAAGCTGAAAGCGGCCATTGACCGGCTGATTCCTACATCCGCAGACTTTGAGGACTTGCTCCACCGCCTGCAACGGGAGGGCTATGAGATCAAGCGGGGCAAGTATATTTCCTGCCGCGCTCCCGGTCGGGAACGGTTTACCCGTCTAAAAACGCTGGGCGTGGATTATACCGAAGAAGCCCTTGCCGCCCGGATTGCCGGACGCTCCAGGCCTTCCCACCAGCCGAAACAGCGGAACGGAAAGATCAGCCTGCTCATTGATATCCAGAACAACATCAAGGCACAGCAGAGCGCAGGCTTCACCCATTGGGCGAAGCTGAACAATCTGAAACAGGCCGCCAAAACCATGAACTTTCTGACTGAACACGGGATCGGCAGCTATGGAGAACTGGAAAGCAAATTGACCGCAGTATCCGCACGCAGGGATGCCGCTCATGCAGAGCTCAAGCGGGTAGAAAGCAGAAGCACCGAACTTGCCCTTGTGATGAAGCACGCCGCCACCTATCGCCAGTTAAAACCACTCTATGACCGCTATCGCAAATCCGGCGATAAGGAAAAATTTCTGCGAGGCCATGAGAGCGAAATCATTCTTTTTGAAGCGGCCGCCAGAGAATTAAAGCGTCTGGGTGCTGTACCGCTGCCGGCAACGGAAAGCACGAAAACAGAGCTCGCCAACCTCGCCGCAGAAAAGGAACGGCTCTTTGCGGAGTATAAGGCCGCCAGGAGCGAGGTGCAGGAATATGAGACCGTCAAACAGAATGTGGATGCGCTGATAGCCGTTCCAAAGGAACAAGAACAACAGCGGCGGCATGAGCTGGAATAATTTTCTCCAAAGGGCGCTGGGCGCGGTGTCCGGCATCCTGTATAATGGAATTGCAGAAGGAGGTTTTCCCGATGACAAGAAGCGAAGCTATCAAAGTATTTTTCTTCAAAAGCGTGCTACCCGTGTCCGTGGCGCTGATTCTGTACTGCATCTTCAAATCCACCTGCATGAAGAACGGAGAGCTTGACTATGTATGGCTCTGGATACTCTGCGGACTGCCGTTTGGTCTCCATCGGATGTGCCTCTGGATCGTGCCGGGCGGCGGCTCCCTGGGTGGAGGGATCGCCCTGTTTGCGCTGAACTTTATTATCGGCGGCTTCGTCCTGGCATGGCGGTTGATTATTTGTCAACTGTAAAAACAAGCAAAAAAGTGAGGTGGCTTTTTTCCACCTCACTTTTTTCTATACTATTCAGATAGCCCGGATAATTTTTCCTCATCAAAAGAAGGACCAGCATCTAAAGTTCCATCAAATAGTGCAGCATATACTTTTTTATCCGCGCGGAGCTGATATTTCTCCAAAGGGTTAATGATAGACTTTCCTTGCGCTGTCTTGCACACAAAACAGATTTCATCATTACGAAGCATTTCAGATGCTAGGAGCCTTGACTCGTGAGAAGTAATAATCAACTGCGTGTTTCGCTTTTTTGCCATTGATAAAAACAATTCTATTACCTTCACTGTCATTGATGGATGTAGGCATCTATCAATTTCGTCAATTATAAAAACTCGGTCATCAGACACCTTAAACAAAATCTCTATTAAGTCTAGTAACCTAGCGGTGCCATCCGATTCTTCGTTTAAATCGAAAAATACTTTCTTGTTTTCGTGGCTAAATTCAATTGTGGTAATAGTTATTTTTCCATTCGCATCTATCTCAAAAGTGTAAAACTCTTTATAAGAGCGGACCATAATTCTGGGGCGGTCATCAGTTTCTGTCTGTATACGAGCATTTGCCTTTTCCAAATCTGCAACAATTCTATTATAGAACTCATCGGGTATTTTGCTCTTTATCACCTCTACAGGAACCTCAACAATTTTTAATTCACTAATACCCGTACCAAGTGCATTTAACAGCTCGGCGATTTCATCTAGATTTGCATCAGTAAAGTACGGATATCCTGTAAGAATGCTATCTGGAAAACTTATATTAAGTCTATCGGAAAACCACTCAAATATATTTCGTAGAACTTGTAATTCAGGAAAATCGGAAAACATTTTTCCTTTGTTCCTGTTGATAATTGTCAAGAATAGGACTTCTTGATCAGCAACACTATCTTCACCATAGTTATTCAGTTTTGCAATTGCATCGTTACTTTTGAAATAGTTCCCTACGTCAAATAAACCTAAAGCCGTATCTCGACTAAATAACATCTTTTTAGACGAGGGACTTATCTTCTCATATAAATATTCTTCCAAAATACTTCCTGTCGAAAGAATAACAGAAAATCCATATACAAAAATCTTTGAACCGCAAAGAAGCTCGATTTCAAACTCGGAAGGAACAGTTTTATTTTCAGGATTTAATCTAAAAAATTTATTTGAAAAGCCGCGAGGTAAACCATCGACTATTACACTTTGAGCAAATTGAAATGCGGACACAAGATTGGATTTTCCTGATGCATTTGCTCCGAGTATCACTTCACACTTAGTGAGTTTGACTTTCTTGTTACTAAAAACTCGGTCAATATTTTTTCGGGTTTTTCCGGCTATCATTGAAAACGTTTCCTTCTCATTAAACGATAAGAAGTTAGAAACAGAAAACTGTATTAACATAGCTATATCCTCCCGTTCGTTGCGCACCACGATAGTATACTTTTAAAAAACGATTTTGTCAATTAAAATCCCTCGATTTTTGCCAGTCAATCGCAAACCTTTCGTCCAAAAACGATTTTTTCGACAAATCGTTGACTTTCCGAGGCAGAGGTGGTATTATGCAGGTAATAAATAGCACTTGTCGCGGTCGAGTGCTACTGATACTATAGAAAGAGAGGTATTCTTGTGAAGAATATACCTGAACGCCAAAAAGACATCCTGTCCATTATCTCTAGCCTTGATATATCGCCGACAATGTACAAGAACGCCGTTGAAAAATACAGCGCAATTACGAAGTTCCTCAATGACTATGGCATTGACGCAGACATGTACCCTCAGGGGTCGTTTGCCTTCGGAACGATAATTCGTCCGAACGCTACGGATCCCTCTGCAAGCTATGATTTAGATTTCATCTGTCAAGTTCGCGGAAGTCGAGTTGACTATACGCCAAGTGAACTTCGGCAAATAATTGAAGACGCTCTCAGTTCAAGCGGAATCTACGGTGGCAAGCTGACGATATATAAAGAATGCTTCACAATCGAATATGCTGATATCAATGACATCGGTTTTACAATCGACATTGTTCCCGCCACAGATGAAACGGTTGAGAATAAGAATCGACTCATCAAAAAGAGTTTGGAGCCTGACTTGATTGAGACAGCAATTGCAATTCCAAAACATAACGGAGAGCAGAATTACTCGTGGTTGACCAACAATCCTAAAGGGTTACGTGCGTGGTTTGATGCAAAGAATGAGCCTTTTTTGACCGCGTCTAGATCAGCTTATCGCGAGCATCTCTTTGCAGCGAACCGTGTCCTTTTTGCATCAGTTGAAGAAATCCCTCATGAATTGGACCGATCGGTGCTTCAACGGGTCATTCAGATTTTGAAATACCATCGAGATGTATTTTATGCCAAAATCAAGGATGGCGATGAGATCAAGCCTATTTCTGCAATTATCAATGTAGTTACTACGCAGATTGCTTCGCGGCACGATCCTAATTGTTCTGTCTTTGAATTGCTGGAGTATGTGCTCAACGAACTTAACATCTACGCCCAGCAGCAAACTCTCACATTTAAGGATTTTGCGCAGATATATGGTAGTCGCACCGTTTTCTCTCGTCCAGGCGGAAAATGGTACATATCAAACCCGGCTAACCCTGAGGACAATTTGGCAGATAAGTGGAATCAAAACGAACGGATTCCGACACATTTCTTCCGTTGGGTTAAGGCCGTTAAGGATGATCTCATTGAATCTTTGCAGCAAGACGATGACCAGCGGTTTAGGGCATCAATTGAAAACGGGCTTGGAAACACATCTGTATCTTCTGTCTTGGGTAACAAGTACTGTAATACCACTCCGCCGAAACCCATTAGTTCACAAGGCACAGCGAAGCCTTATCGAGGCCTATGATTATTTCTAAAGCAGTTGCCGTGCAGCAGGCTAATAGCCTGCTGCACCTATACAATTATAGAGAATTGAAAATATGCACAATGGAAGAAACGGAAATTGTGCTTGCAGGCTCTATTCTAATCAACCGCTCCGCAAAAGGATTTCAACTTTGCAAAGAATACTGGGTAAAAATTGTTATTCCGCTAGAATCAGAAAAACTCCCTTACATATTGGATGTCGGCAATCATATTGATTGCAACTATCCGCACAGGTATTTAAATGGCAAACTATGTCTCGAAACAGATACCAGTATCAGGGTCCGGTTTGTTGATGGCTTTTCCTTAGAAGCGTGGTTGGAAGAATTTGTTGAGCCATATTATTTTTCGTATGAATTCTATCAACGTTATGGAGAATTTCCATTTGGGGACCGTGGGCATGACTGGGAAGGCATCATTCAAACCTATTCAGATTATTTCAACGAGCCTGATGTTGTTAAAACGATTAGATTAATGGCATTTATATCAGATAAAAAATACCGCGGGCATATATTATGCCCTTGCGGTTCAGTACGAAGGCTCCGTTCTTGCCACGGTCCATTCATTATGAAGTACTGTGCAGACAATCGATTGCGGAAAATTGTAAGAGATGACTATTTATTGCTACAGGAGATGGTAAGGAAAAATGATAAACAGCAATGATATTCAAGAACGGCAAAATAGTGAATTTGCGCTAAAAGTTCAGTATGCTGCGCGTAGGTGTTTTAATTCCGCAGAGAAATATAACCATTTAACCTGGATTGCATGTCTAGTATCTGCATTTTCTGTTTTCTTTCCATCTGGTTGGCCGATGCATATCATAAACGGTATACCCGGTGTTGCAGATGCTATGGCCCTTGTGTTTGGGCGAATAACATCCCAAAAAGTTAGCCAGGCCTCTATGCTCAGGAAATATTTTGACTCCTATGTGTTAGATATACAAGTTGATCAGTTCTCAGAATCTGAACTTCGCAAAATACGAGAGCAAGCCGAAAAAGTATATGAGAATAATCTCCTTGATGGAACCACTCAGATAACAAATACAGGATATGATTCGCCTCCCGGAGTCCGAGACTGGTACGTTTTTCAAAAAAGCTACGAGGGAATAGATGCTCAGTTTGAATGTCAACGGCAAAACACTTGGTGGAATTCCAACATGGTCAAAACACGTATTATCGCGACGGCGCTTGGATTGATTTCTATAAGTAGCATCTTTCTGTTCTTTTTGACGAACAATAGCATATTAAATGTTCTACTATGCTCTGTCGGAATTATTGGTAGAGTTTGTGAGCGCCTAATTGAAAATTGGAAATACTTCCGCATTTCTCGCTTAATTGAGGGCGCACAACAAGCTGTTGAAGTTCATCCGACAACAGAAGGCGTGGCGAAATTGCAAAACCTAATTGACGCGCGTCGCTCCATCAATGTGTTGGAATTTGGATATTTTCATAAGAAACTCGCAAATAAGCTATCGAAACTGTACGAGAACATTTCACTATAATGAAATGAGTACGTCTCGCCTTTAATAAAGTTGCTTCTATTTTGCTGAGAAAAGCGGGAGTACAGCCAATCGGACGAACCGAAAAGCTGTACTCCCGTTTTGTGTGACAGAAAGTGTTTGAAATTGAGCTTTTTCCTCCGTGTGTCAGCAAGCAGACCGTCACATGGGAAATCATAAAGGCTCTCTTTGAAAATGCGGATACAGGGAATTATTCTGCGGTTTTTCCACCCTTATCCTCACAGATTTTAGACCGCTTGGAGCTGTAATGCGGGCAAGCCATCAGGCACGTCCGAAAACTCTGCTTGCAGTCGTGGGCGCATTTCCTGCAGGTGCGGATACCTTCTGGGAATTTTGGGATCCAGCCGATCCGGGCGGTTCGCCCTACGGCGGACGCATCGTCAATAGCTACTGCCACGCCTGGAGCTGCACTCCGACTTTTATTATCCGGCGGTATCTTCTGGAGAATAGAAAGTACATTGAATAAGAAAAACGGACGGGAACCAACCGCTATTGTTCCTGTCCGTTCTCTGTTTCGTTCCCAGCCGGATCCATAAGCAGGTATTTCGCCAGCTTGGCTGGGATGCAATCAGTCCAAAAGGTAAACAATCTGTCGAATTCAAGACGCTTGAACTTCTGATATCGCAGCTCCAGTACGCGTGAGATACCGCACATAAAAAAATGCAGAGTTTCCCGCAGCGTTTCGTCGAACTCGCCTGGGTAGTCGTTCCACCGGAGAAGGCGGATCAGATCCTCCACCCCCTTGTCCTCAATCTCTGAACAGAGATCGTTCTGACCGTGATAATCAAGCGCATTTCCAAAGGCCCGGAGATTGGTGCTGTCCTGCGCATATTTCGCGCACTGGGCGAAGAAGCCATAGAGAGAGTTTTTTCTCCCTCCCTCAAACCAAAATGGCTCTACTGTTGTTCTATAGATATAGGATAACAGTTCGTTTTTATCCCGAAAATAGTTATAGAAGGTGCGGCTGCTGAGTCCCGCGTTTTCCACAATATCTCCTACAGAGATATCCTGAATGCTTTTTTTGTCTAGCAGTTCCTGCAGGGAGAGGGCAAAGCGATCCTTCGTTCTGGGGATGGCTGGCATACGCAACATCTCCTTTTCTTTCGTCTATTTTACCAGATTCGCTTGAAAAAAACAACTTCGAAAGAAGAACGCTGGCCATTCACATTTTTGCACTTTCGTGAAGAAATGCAAGCTTTCCTGATACTCTGCAAAAGTGCAGGATATCTGGCTTTTCTAAATGTACATGCCGGCTTGATTGTTATATTCTAAACACGGCAAAGGTGTGAGTCATGACGCACAAAAAGCAATCCGTATCAATCATCCGACAGGGGGTTATGGAATTGGACACTTACAAAAGCAACTACATTCAGAAAAACTATGTGGACGGCAAGGTCATCATCGTAACCGGAGCTTCCAGCGGCTTTGGCATGCTTACAGCCAAACGCGCCGCTGAGTGGGGTGGCAAGGTCGTTTTGGCCGCCCGCAACGAGGACAAGCTCAAAGAAGCTGTTAGCGCGATACGAGAAGCGGGCGGAGAGGCCAGCTATGTGGTAACCGACGTCGCCAAGCGCGAGGATGTGTTCAACATGGCAAAGTTCGCTGTGGACACCTACAGCCGTATCGACGTGTTGGTCAACAACGCGGGGACCATGCCTCTGGCGTTCTTCAGCGATCATGAGCAGGCGCTGGACAAATGGGAACAGTGCCTGGACATCAGTCTCAAGGGTACGCTCTTCGGCATCTGCGCCGTATACGATCAGATGATCAAGCAGGGCAGCGGTCATGTGATCAACATTTCCTCCATCTACGCGAACTTCCCGCTGGCTGGCGCCGGTGTGTATCAGGTGGCCAAGATGGGAGTGCAGTATCTGGCGGATTCCCTGCGCAGCGAATGTCAGGGGAAGATCAAGGTCACAACGGTGAAGCCCACCGGTTTCATGCGTACCAATCTCTCCGGCTCCGTCATCAACCAGATGGCCATCATGCCGGCTATGACCATGCCCACCGAGGCCATGGTGAAGTGGATCGAGGAGCAGCCATTGCGTCCGGACTTTCACGACATCAACAGCATGTCTTATAACGATCCTGACCCGCAGATTCTGGCGGACAACATCCTCTATGCTATCAACCAGCCTCTGGGCGTGGATGTAGGCGACATTACGGTCCGCTGCAGCAACGACATGTTCATCATTTGACCGGGAGGTGCAGAGAATGAATACCTATCGTACAGAAAACTATATCCAGGGGAAGGTCGTCGTCATTACTGGGGCCTCCAGCGGCTTTGGCAAGGAGACCGCCAAGAAGGCGGCTGAGTTGGGCGGCAAGGTGGTTCTGGCGGCCCGCCGTGACAATTTGCTCAAGGAGATCGTGCAGGAGATTCGTGAAGCAGGCGGCGAAGCTTCTTACATCAAAACCGACGTCCGCGTCAAAGAGCAGGTCGAAGCTATGATCCGGTTTGCCGTCGATACTTACGGCGCGGTGGACGTGCTGGTGAATGACGCCGGAACCATGCCGCTGGCCTGGTTCCATGAGCATGAACAGGCCATGGAAGCCTGGGAACAGTCGATTGCCACAGCCATCAACGGTACGCTCTACGGGATTTCCGCAGTTTATGACCAGATGATCAAACAGGGCCACGGCCATGTTGTCAACATCTCCTCCATCCTCGGAAATACGGCGACTGAGGGCTGCGGCGTCTATAACGTCACCAAGGCAGCCGTCCGCATGCTGGGCGACTCCCTGCGTATTGAGTCCCGCGGCAAGATCAAGGTGACCAACATCAAGCCGCCTTCCGTTGCGGCCACCGGTCTGGTTGCCACCGAAGTGGACTACAACGCCGGTCTTGCCGGCGTGTACAGCAAGATCATCAACGCCTTCACGCAGCTTGGCACGTCTGGCTTGGATGACCCCGAGAGCATGAAGTGCTTTGACTTCGGCCCGTCTATCATGGCGGACAACATCATCTATGCCATCAACCAACCCTGGGGTGTGGATATCAGCGAACTGACCATCCGCGCCACCAACGAGACTATGTTTGTCTGAGGAGGTTAAACCATGAGCCATACGTTTCTTGAGCCCATTCAAATCGGCAATGTGACCGTAAAAAACAGAGTGATGTTCCTGGCGATGGCCAAGACGATCTCCAATTTTGACGGCAGCGTTTCCCAGCGCGATATTGACTATATCGAATCCGTTGCCGCAGGCGGTGTGGGCATTGTGATCCCCGGCGCCATGATTGTAGATCCGACCTGGCCCTCGGTTCTGCCGCTGCAGCCCGGCCTGTATGACGACCGGTTTATTCCCCGGCTGCGTCTGTTGGTAAAAGCTGCCCATAAGCATGACGCTAAGATACTCTTCCAGCTTTGGCATCCCGGTGCCACCAACTATTCCGGTGTCCAGCCTAAGACCGTGGATGAACTGACCGTAGAGGAAATCAAGGAGATTGAGGCCAAATTCGTCGCTGCCGCAAAACGCGCCATGGCTGCCGGGGCAGACGGAGTGGAATTTCAGACCTGTCACGGCTACCTTGCCTGTCAGTTCATTTCCCCACTCTTTAACCACCGCACGGACGAGTACGGCTGGGAGAAGCTGGAGGATCGCACCCGCTTCGCCGTGGAGACTCTCACAGAAATTCGCCGGGTCATCGGCCCTAACAAGATCCTCTCCGTCAAGATGCAGGGCTTTGACTACCCCAAGGGCGAAGGCCCCAACGGACAGGACGGCATCACACCCGAGCAGGCTGCTCAGGTCGCTCCCTATCTGGAGAAGGCGGGAGCCGATGTGATTTCCGTCTCCGCAGGCGGCACCATCTATCACCAGGATGATATCATGTCCGGCGACGTGCATCGCGCCGAGGGCTGGAAAGTCCCGGCTGCGGAACTTGTGAAAAAAACCGTTTCCATCCCTGTGGCAGCCACCGGCAGCATCCGCCATCCCGATTTTGTTGACCAGATTATCGGTGAGGGTAAAGTGGATATGGTGGGCATGGGCCGCGGTATCCTGGCCGAGCGAGAATGGGTGAAAAAGTGCGCCGAGGGCCGTGAGGACGAGCTGCGCTACTGCATCTCTTGCATGAACTGCTTTAATGTTGGCCTGTTTCAGTATGAGCAGACCAATTGCTCCGTTAATCCGTTTGCGCTGCGGGAAGGCTCCAAGCGTCCCTTTGACGACGTGGGCGATGGACGTGTCGTTGCCATCATTGGCGCCGGGCCCGCCGGTATGGAAGCTGCCGTTACGCTTAAGCAGCGTGGCTTTACCCCTGTCGTTTTTGACAAGGGCACTGAACTGGGAGGCAATCTGCATATTGCCAAGAAACCTCCCTTTAAGGGCAAGTTCGAGTGGGCTGTGGATTACTATAAATCCATGTTCCGCAAGCTTGGAATTGAGACCCGACTGGGCAAAGAGGTTTCTGCGGAGGAAGTGCTTTCCCTCAGACCCTATTCCGTTCTCGTCGCTACCGGCAGCAATACCATGAATCCTCCGATTCCCGGCCTAGATCAGGTGCCTGTCTATCAATCCCATGATGTTCTGGTACAGGATATCCGGTTTGAAGGCAAAAAGATTGTAGTTCTGGGCGGCGGCATTACCGGTCTGGAGACCGCACTCTTCATCAATCGGCAGGGCGGAAACGAGGTTTCCGTCGTGGATATGCTCCCCGAGTGGCCGGTAGCCATGACAGATCTACGTTATCAGCAAGAGGCGTTGCTCGAGGTGCGCCACTGCAATGACCAGGGCGTCAAGCTCTTCTATGACAATAAAGTCGTAAAATATGCAGATGGTAAGGTCATCGCCGAGAGCACCAAGGACGGCCATATTACCGAGCTTCCCGCAGATGTGGTCATCATGTCTCTGGGAGTGCGCTCTAATGATGCGCTGTATCAGGAGCTTTTGACAAAGCATCCCAGCGTGTGGAAGGCCGGCGATGCACTCGCCATCGGCAAGATCAACAAGGCTGTTCTCCACGGCAGCAAGTTCGGCTATGCACTGACCTGATGCAACAAGCGAGAAAAACAATTACCACATAGCAGAAAGAAAGGCGTTGGTACATCTTGTGCCAACGCCTCTCCAATTTGGGGCAGATACATGTTACAACCAATTAAAATTATCCTTCAAGAATAATCTTGAAGGGATAATTCTCTCCTATAAATTCAATCTAGGACTCTTTATGTATTTTCACCCTTGACAACATTGCTCTTCGCAACAATACTTGGGTTAATTCTTATAAGCAGCATCTTCCTGTTCTTGTTGTTAAATAACAGTATATTAAATATTTTACTTTGTTCCGTTGGAATTATTACGAGAGTCTGTGAGCGCACAATTGAAAATTGTAAATATTACCATATTTCTCGCCTAATTGAAGGAGCACAACAGACCATTGAAGTTCATCCAACGACAGAAGGCGTGGAAAAATTGCAAAGCCTAATCGATGAGCGTCGCTCCATCAATGTTTTGGAATTTGGATATTTCCACAAGAAACTTGCAAATAAGCTTTCAAGACTGTACAAGAATATTTCACTATAATGAGTACGTCTCACTTATAATAAAGTTGATTTTACTGCAAAAAGCGGGAGTACAGCCGATTAGACGAACCGAAAAGCTGTACTCCCGTTTTGCGTGACAGAAAGTGTTTGAAATCAAGCCTTTTTCTTCATGTGCCAGCAAGCAGACCGACACATGAAAAATCATAAAGGCTACCTTTGAAAATACGGATACAGGGAATTATTCTGTGTTTTTTCCACCCATATCCTCACAGATTTTAGACCGTTTGGAACTGTAATGCGGACAAGCGACCAGACACGCCCGGAAACTCTGCTTGCAGCCATGAACACATTTTTTACAGATATGGTTATACTGCCGCCTGCCGTTCTCGCCCAGGAAGAACGCCCATTCCAACCGCCATTTCTTGCTTCGGCTCATAGGCAGTCATGCTCCGGCACATCACGGCCGGGCTTCTTGCCCTCCGGTGGCTTATGCTCGGCACACTCCCGTTTTGCGTCCTCTAACCGCTCACGGATGGAAGGCTTCTCCGGCGTTATCCGTTCTGCGTACTCCTGGGCCTTTTCCAATTCCTCGCTGCGTCTGCCGTTGTTGATAACACCGTCGATCATCCCGTAGTCATCCTCCAACGTCATTTCCGCCGTGCGGAGGGGATTGTCCTGCTCCGGCTGCTGCGCGAGGACGGCGAAGGCTCGTGTGCCGTTTCCCATGATAAGGTACTTTCTATCATCGGAAATATGGTGGACACCGTAACCAGCTGCCTCCATCTGCTCCCGGCTCATGGCTGTTACACAAAAGCTGCCTCTGGGCGTGCTGATCCGTTCCCGCGTTGCCATCTGATCCGGCGTGGGGATCGTGACCTCCGCTGCCCGTTCCGGCTGCAAAAATTCCGGCACCTAGGAGAAGCCAAAGCGGTCACAGTAATGCGCGGTGTCCTCCCCGTCCTGATGCAGCACCACAATATCAGATACGGACAGGGAGTGACCCTTGAAGTCTGCCGGGTGGTCGATGTTAAAGCGGGTATAGATGCTTTCCAAACTGTCCTGCTCTGTCAGCGGGGCGGTATAGACCAGTTCATAGTTCTCCGGCTTTACGGAAAGACCGTTGTTGCGGATGGCGTCCAGCGGCTCAAAGCGGTAATCCAATGTTTCATTGCCGCTTTTCAGTTGGTAGATGGAAAAGGTATCTCTCGGAACGGCCTGCGCCTGCTCCGCAATGTCGGCGGGCGTCTGCACATAGGCGGCCGCCTCCACCATGTACTCCCGTTCTGCCTTTTCCGCAAAGGACAGCATTTCGTCAATACGGGACTTGTCCGGATTCTCCAACGCTGCCTTGATCTCGGCAGGGTCAAAATCAAGAAATTCCTCATAGCCCGTGGCGTCCTTGAATTTTTCGATCTCCGAGGGAAGATAGTCCTCCTGCGTCTGCCCCAGCGCCGCCAGCTTTTCATCCAGAGCGGAAATGCGCCCGGCCAGCAGGCTTTCGTAAAGTTCTTCCTTTGCGGCGTGCGCCCATGGGTGCTCCGCCGCATACTGCGGATCATTCTGACGGAAGAACTCGTCCATGTCAAAGGCGATATCCATAGCCCATTCAGATTTTTCTTCTTCGGGAAGATCGTCCTGAAAAGTCATCACCCGGTACTCGTCGGGGATACTGCCGCGCTCACCGTCGTAATACTCATGGAAACTGTCACCCGTATCACGCACATAGCCCTGATCCGTGAAGGTGCCGTTTTCGTCCATGGCAATATCCCGGCCATAGGCTTCATAGTCGATGTAGTTCTTCAGATGCTCCGGCACCTGTATGGCGTCCAGTTCCTCGATGTAATACCGGCCTAGATCGTCATAATCCTCAATATCGGGGTAAATCTCGTAGCAATCCAGATTTTCCGTCAGGTTGATGATCTCCTGCAGGCTGCCGCAATGATCGCCCATTTCCATACCGGCCTGGAACTGTGCGTATTCGCTTTCACTCATTTCGTCCAGCTTCGACGCCAGATAATTGAGCTCGTCCAAATTTTCGTATTCGCCCAGCTTGTCATAGAGGCCGTCCACATAGCAGTCATAGTCCGTGATGAACCATTCCTCATAGGGATTGCCGAAGTCGTCCTTCTGACCAATGCCAATGCGCTTGAATACTTCTTGCATTTCCTCGGCGGTGGTGGGAAACTTCACCCACTCGCCCACAAGCTCGCCCTCGTTGTACTTCCCAAGATTGGTGATAAAGGCGGCAAAGGGATAATCCTTGTTGTAAGAGTAATCCGGCATAATCATACCTCCCGTCCTTTCCTTTTCGGAAATTCCAGCTTAAAATTGATGTACTTGCCGCCCGTGTCATCCAGGATCACCGCAGCGTCATAAGTGGCCTGTTTCTTTTCAGACCACATTCCCTTGACATTGGTGCGACCCTTTTTCAGAAGGTCCGTTGCCATCTTCTTTGTCAGCTCCTTCTTGCGGCTCGTCCAGAAGCGGTCATTTTTCCAGAGCACGAAACCGCAGGACCGATCCGAACACGCAAAGTTCTTCTTGCCATTATAGACCGGCTGGTCGCAGCGGGGGCAGGTACCGATCACTTCCTTCTCTGGGGTAAACAGCTTTTTGCCGTCCTCGGAAATGCAGGAATAGGTGGACACGATCTCCTGGACCATCGTGCGGATACCGTCCATGAAGGTATCCGGGTCAGCGCCGCCCTTTGCGATCTCCGTCAATTTTTGTTCCCATTCCGCCGTCAGCATGGGAGAGGTCAGCGGCTCCGGCAGGACCGTGACAAGGTTGATACCGGCTTTTGTGGGGATCAGGTTCCTGCCCTTGCGTTCCACAAATCCGGCTGTCACCAGCTTTTCGATGATGGCGGCACGGGTCGCGGGCGTGCCAAGCCCTTTTCGCTCGGCTTCGTCCGGTATATCCTCCTTGCCTGCGTTCTCCATGGCCGACAGGAGGGTATCTTCTGGTACGCTTTGTCAAGGGTGTTTAAGAACTTTTTTCGCTGTCATTCAAAATCAGACGCTTGATTTTGTCGCTCATGGTTTCTTTGCTCGTTTCACTGAAATGGATTTTGACGCGGTAGGTGGTCTTTCCGATTTTCTTTATCATTACAGGTGGCGCGGCTTCCTTTACGGTCAGAGGGGAAGCGGTTGCGGGGGTGCTGCGGTTGCTGGTGTCGTTGTTCATAGGCTCTCCTTTCCATGAGAAAAGCCCCATGCGGTCATACATGGGGC
>CEAH01065916.1_pt1 | contig 29149 bp, 30 predicted proteins | sample 557571 | NCBI WGS metagenome assembly CEAH01 (sample SAMEA3182092, study PRJEB8094) | gut metagenome | biome: human; feature: gut; material: Stool; isolation source: human stools | place: Canada | collected 2013-11-25
GTACTAATAGTCCGAGGGCTTGACCTACGAAAGAAGCAGGCAAAGGCCTTGAGAGGCATGAGTAGTTTTTCTTTGTTCGGTTTTCAGGGTACAAGGAATCCCTGGTATATGCACCTTTAGCTCAGTTGGTAGAGCACCTGACTCTTAATCAGGGTGTCCAGGGTTCGAGTCCCTGAAGGTGTACCAAAACGGCCCGTTGGTCAAGTGGTTAAGACAGAGGCCTCTCACGCCTTTAACATCGGTTCGAATCCGGTACGGGTCACCATCCCAAAAAAGCGGAGCTTTTTTGGGGAGACAAAAGAGTTGGAAGACAAGTTAATAGTTTGTTGCTGCGAGAGCAGTTGCAATAGAAGTTGGTGCTGATTAGGGCGAGGGTCCACCCGTTCCCATCCCGAACACGGAAGTTAAGCTCGCTTCTGCCCACAATACTTGGCTGGAAACGGCCCGGAAAGATAGGTAGCGCCAACACTCCTCCTTAGCTCAATGGTAGAGCACGCGGCTGTTAACCGCGGGGTTGTTGGTTCGAGCCCAACAGGGGGAGCCAGAACAGCGCCGCCACATGGTGGCGGCGCTGTTTCCTTTTGAATTTGGCTCAGGGAGTCCAAACGGGCCTTTAGCTCAGTTGGTCAGAGCAGTCGGCTCATAACCGATCGGTCCCGGGTTCGAGTCCCCGAAGGCCCACCATACAGGGGTATAGCTCAGCTGGTAGAGCAGCGGTCTCCAAAACCGCGTGTCGAGAGTTCGAATCTTTCTGCCCCTGCCAGAAAAAACTCTTTACAACAGACGTTGTAAGTGCTATAATCAATTTGTTGAGTCGAAATGACTCGACACCGTGCGTATACGGCCATGTAGTTCAGTTGGTTAGAACGCCGGCCTGTCACGCCGGAGGTCGAGGGTTCGAGTCCCTTCGTGGTCGCCATTCGCTGCTGTAGCTCAGTAGGTAGAGCGCATCCTTGGTAAGGATGAGGTCGGCGGTTCGAATCCGCCCAGCAGCTCCAACAATTTCCGCCTAAATCGAAAGACTTGGGCGGATTTTGTTATATTTCTGCAACTTTTCACGTGCTTTTGCAACCTCGAAAAACGGCCTCGTTACCAAAAAACGGCGTTTTACCAACTAACCGACCAACTTTTTGGCAAATGGAAAGCCCGCTATCCCTTGCGGCACAAGGGGTTGCGGGTTTTTACCTTTCCAACTTTCTATCAACTGGCGGTGTATATCCGCTGGATTGCTGCGGCTGCTTGTTCTGAGGTTTTGCGTCCCTTGACGTAATATTTCAGCGTCATGGCAGGAGTCGTATGTCCGGCTTCCGCTTGCGCTAATTTTATGTCTCCCGTTTGCTCATACAAATCGGTGAGGACAGTTGTACGGAAGCGAATAGGGGTTATATTTTCTTCAAATTTCAAGTCCTTTTTTATGCGGTTACACATCCGCCGTACCTGCGTGTAGGAAAGCGGCTTATCACCGCCGAACAAAAAGCGTCCGCCATCCATGCAGAGATACGGCAGTGCAGCGGCGGACAGGGCAATGGTGCGTTTGCTGCCGCCCGTTTTCGTGTCCTTGATTTCCGGCTGGTTGCGGTTGGGGTGTGTAACGGCTCGTCGGACGTGGATTTCCATGCGGTCAATATCAATATCCTCTGGTTGAAGTCCTAACACTTCTTCAAGCCGGAGCGGGTGCATGGCCTGTATTGCCAAGTACATTCGGTCAATCGGATTTTCAATCTCGGGAATGTGCTGCACAAGATAGCGCATTTGCTCCACGCTATACGGCGGCGTTTCCTTGCTAGCCACACCCTTGATTTTTATACGCTTGGATTTTAAGGGGTTTTTCAGCAGCAAGCCATCCTCAACGGCTGCGTCAAGGATTTGGTTCAGCACGATTTTCGCCTTGTCCTTGGTCGCCTTTGCTCCTAACATATGATTGAATAGCCGCTGCACATCATCGGGGGTTATTTCCTCGACGTCCATCCCGTCAAAGGCGGGAATCAGGTACAGCCTGATTTGCCGTTCGTAGGTAGTCGCCGTGACCGTTTCTATATTGGGCTTGGAATAGGTATGAAACCAGTTCCACGCATAGTCACCAAACGGATGCCTACCCGCGCTTTGCGGCGTACTGAGCAGCTTTGCTACCTTGTCAGCGAACTCCTGCATGGAGCTTGCGGTGATCCATCGTTTTTCTCCCGCTATCATAACGGGCTGATTTATTTTCGTTTTTGCCATCTCCGTATCACTTTCCGAGGATGGCGTGCAATCCGACTCTATGCGATTGTCAAGGTGCGGAAGCGTGGCCTGACATGGGCTTACTTCGTTGTTTTTATCATAGCACTCCTTGACGCTCTTTTCAATATAGGAAAGAAGCTGCGGGAGAAACGCTGCGGGGTCGCTGCTGATTGCGCCGCTGATTCTTTTCAAGTCCTCTGGGGATGGCATGGGGCATCACCTCCTTTCGCGGTAAATTTGTGAGCGGGTTATTTATCGGCGGTATTCAGAACAAGGTACCCATTGATGGCGTTCATGTGCCGATAGAACGCCGACCAGTCATCATCCGTCTTGATAGCGGCAAGATTTACCTTGATGAACTCCGTCAAAATGGACGGGGCTTTTTTCTTGTGGACAAGGCCGATTGCACGGGGGAACAATTCGGCAGCCGCCGTCTTTCGAGCCTCAAACGGGAGCGTGGACTTCTTTGCCCGCTTTAGATCACGCAGCATAGCCGCGAACTCTGCGGGCTTCATCTCGTTTAGACTGGCAGCGATATTACGGGCGTATTCGTCCACGAACTCCGGGCGAAGATATTTCGCGCCCTTTTCGGTGGTGGCATGGTAGCCGCCTACGAGATAGTTTTTCGGCAGCGTGGCCGGGGCGGTGGGGGTCTCCTCGGTGGTGTCTACGGTAGTGGTGTCTACGGCGAGGGTCTGCTCGGTGGCAGACGCGGTGGGGGTCTGCTCGGTGGCAGATGTGACGGTGGTTAAATCAAAATTGTCGTTCATATTGAGACGTCTCCTTTTTCTTCATCAATTATTTCTTGCACCCATGCGGGCAGTTCTAACCGCTTGGGCGGCGGTTGGTCGCCATCGGTGGCCGCGTCTATGCGGCCTTGGGTGTATCGGTAAAGCTGCGACAGTATAGCGGCGTATTCCGATTTGGAGATTTCTACGCGCTGCACGTACAGCTCCAAAAAATGTTCCATTTTGGCGCGTGTCTTGCGTCCCAGCATATTGAGCGAACCGTAGCCGTTCAATAATGCGCCGAGGATAAAACGCTCGGTGTCGGTGGCCTTAAACTCGTCCACACCGATTTGTGCCGCGTGAATGGCATAGACCAGCGGGAACGATATATCGTCGTAAGCCGTGGCCGGGTCTAATGTCAGCTCCAAACGGGTCAGCGGATAATTGAGGTGTGCTTCCACCGTTTTATTATAGAGCTTGACACGCCCCACCGTAGAGGACTTTGCGCCGAGGTACTGTGTCCACTCCTGCCCGTGACGGCGTTCAGAATAGGCGCGGCTGTCCTTGACTAAAAAGCAATCGAAGCGGTCAACAGGAATATCTATCGCAAGGTCAAACCGCTTTACAATGCGGTGCATGGGGCGCGTATTTCTGACAAGGAACAGCAGGAGCGTTTGAAATGCGCTGTGCTGTGCCACCTTGTTCGGGTTGAAGTCCAGACGGACGCGCCCCCATTCGGTGGCCTTGCCATTGAGCGCAGCGCCCAGCCAAAAGGATGTGCCGTCTTGGTGCGCTATGGTGAACTGCTCCCGAAATGTGCCGATACGGAAGCTGTTCCAATGTGTGACCTCCACGGCGTAGCGCATCGGCAGCGCGTCCAGCAGTTTCATAAGGGCTGTGCGGGCGGCGGGGGCGGATATGTAGAGGTCGAGAACGATGTTGTCCACAGAAAGGATCAGGCCGCTTTTGGCCGTTATGAAGTTGTGATAATGTTTCGTAAATACCTCCGTTCTGTGTTCTAAAGTACGGTATATGCGTCCTACTAGATATAGGACGCCCCGCGTGGGGGTTGCCCGACGGCGAGGGCAGCAGCCTCCGCTGACGCTTCGGCTTACTGCTCCTCTGTGCCGTCGAGCGCATACATCCCATTAAAGGTAGATGCTTACGAACCACTGATGAAAATTCGGCAGTTCGGCGGGGACGGACTTTACTTCGTACAAGTGAAACTTGTACGTCCCAACATGAGCAAAGGCATCTATTAGACGTTCAAACTCGCTTGTTGGGAAAGTATAATCATCCCGTAAGAGGGCGGCTGCGGTGGCTATGTAGTGCAGCTCGCCCTCGGAGCTGATGACGGTTTTCGGCTTGATGCCGAGGTTGGCAAACGCTGCAAGCAGAATGCCCAGTGCTGCCATATCTCGGCTGCTCAAATTGCTCTGACCTGTGGACAGAGGGACACCGCGAGCACGACTCAAACGTTCACAATGCCGTCCGCACCAAGCCAAACATAGTCCCGCGGCGGCATCACGACTGTTCATCGCCGCTACCCCCGGTCAGGTATTCTAATGGTGTCACCCAGACGTTAACGACATTGTCAGCCGCGAATTGAAGAAAAACGCGCAACGCAGGGAAACCATACATAACGCATATCGCGGCGACCTCATTTTGCAGTAGTCGTTGCATGGCAATCGCGGGTTGCACGAATGCACGCGAGCGATGCAATCGAAAGCACCACCCGAAAACAGTTCGACCAGTGGCGCGGCTGCGGCGAGGTAAAACCGGAACGGCACAGCAGATTTGCGAAAAATCATAAGCCGACCGAAGTGTGCGCGGGTCGGCATTTGCGACGTTGTTCGCGGCCTGCATAACGATCTCCGCGACCGTTGTGTAATAGTTCCTCATCTGCTGCTCGGCCATAGCGACAGCGTTGGCCTTGGCTTCGGCGCGGAGCTTGGCATTTTCCCGCGCGACATAGGCTTTATACGCCGCCGCAATTTTTGCAAGAAATTCAGATATGGTCATTTTTTTCCTCCATTGTAATAATAATCGATGTTCCCGCGTCTGCGACGCTGCGGATAGTGATGCTGGGCGACAGATGGACACTGAGCCGTTCCTGCACACCGCGCAGGTCAACACGGGGCGGAACGCAGGGGCGACGGCCACGGTACTTGTAGCCGAAGCCCCTTTTTGCGACCGTCAGCTCCACCGCCCCGTCCGGCAGTTTGCGGGGGCAAAGTTCGCGGAAAGCGTAGCGGGGGAAGTGTAGCGCCGCGAGGGCTGGGTCGTTGCCACAGGAAGCCCACGCCTCCAACAGCGCCGCAATGGCTGTCTGAGCGGTCATCAGAGAACCCCGTCATCGACCACCGTCACGGCCTTGACTTTGCCGTTCCGGTCGTACAAAAGCTCCACCTCCTGCCCCACAGCAGGTTTGTAGTCGAGGTCGGCAAGTTTCGCAGCCGAGAGAAAAATCTTGTCTCCGGCGTCTCCGATACCACGGCCAGCGTCGATGGGGTCGGTGAGGTGAATGCGCTTTCCGACAACCTCCTTGCCGTCCTTGCCCATAAAGCGGATTTCTTCGATGCCGATGATTTTGCTGCTCATAATAGTCGTTCCTCCTTTCCGTAAAACACCCCCAGCGGGGGCGGAAGTTGCGGCGCGCTTCGCAACTTCTGACCCAATCATAGTACAAAATTTCCGCGTTTCTTTGCCGGAACAGCAACTTTTTTGACGGCTTGTCAACGGCCACGAAGCAAGCGAACCAACGTCCGAATTGTGTGCTTTTGTTCGAAATTGAGACCGCTCAAATCGACCCAGTCTGAGGTATCATCGGTTTCGCCATACATCAAATAGCGTTCACTAGTCTCCAAAATTTTTGCAAGTTTTTGCAACATATTATAGTCCGGCAGTCGTTCGTCGTTTTCCCACCGACTAATTGTAGAGGCATCGGTGTTGAGGGCAAGCGCGAGGGAAACTTGGCTTTTGCGGCTTTGCTTTCGCAGCGCTTTAAGACGGCTACCAAATGTGGACGGGGCATGGGCTTCATTCATAAAAAAGCACCTCTTTTTTTCGAAGATGCTTTCGAATACTGGGATGATGTTGGAAAAGACGACGCGATTTTGCGGCAATGTATCTCGCAGGACGGCAATGATGTCGCGGGCTGGGGGAATGATTGTGCGATTTTCGTAAAAAACGTGGATTTGATATATGAAAAAAAGCCGCTTTTCGCGGCGTAATGCCGTATTTTCTGCAAATTTGTCAAATTTGCAGGGAGAATAGCGTGTTATTTTGGCGATGTGCATAATAACGTGGCGTAAAAAGCACAAAAAAAGACCGGGGGCGATTTGCCCTCGGTCTTGGGAATTGAATATACACTTTCAAAACGGTATCGGGAAAAAGTGCGGTTATTTCAGAAAATCAAACGGCGACGAGCGACGGGGAAAGGGGGATGCCATCTTCCAGTGCCCTCCTTCCTTTAAGTGTTTATCTGATTAACCTGAAATGCCGTAGCCTAGACCGGAGAAGTCTTTATGATCCCCTTCCTCTGTGTCAGGCCCATACACCTTATCAATGGGAATACTCAATCCGCTATCTCTTAATGAAGGGTCTGTCTTGTCTTCTCCAGCATCGGGGTCATAAACAGTATCGTCTGGCTGCCCGCCTTCATAGGCTCCAGGATCGGAAGTATCAGGCCACTGCTCCACTTCACCAGTACCAGTATTACCAGTGTTGCCAGTCGAACTGGTGTCGCCATAGGTTCCATCTTCAATGCCTTTTAACAGTTCATCCAGTTCTTTATCAAAATCAGCATCTGTCTTACCGGCCTCATACTGCTCACGCCATGAAATAAACTGTTGAAGTCCATCCGAGGGGTAAATGAAGTCGGTTGCTGAACGGATAGTTTTTTTTGTTTGCTCAATAGCAGTGCCATAGGCAAATAGGTTAAATGCTTGAGCGTCAGAATAGGTAAGTCCGAGCTTTTCTGCACACGCTTTAGCCTTAGATTTCAGCGATTGAATGCTCTGCATTATCGTTCCCTTGGCATCAAGATAGCCATATTCATAATACTTCGCAATCTCTTCATTCGATAGCTCGTAAGTACCGCTAATATCATTCTTTATATTTTCGTCGAGCTGTTCCGTGGTGTCCTGTGGTTCTACGTCCTCGACGGGTTCTTTTTTCCCGCAGCCAAACAGAGAGAACACCAGCAGCACAGCCAGCAGGACAAGCAATAGCTTCTTTATTTTCATATCCTTATGCCCTCGTTTCTATAAAGGTAGGTAGAGTGTACCACAATCCCTTGCAAATAGCAACCGCTTATATATGTGAGTTATCGCAGATACTAAACTTCGCACATCATTTTTATACTGATGCTGCGGAGGTGTTGACGGATGATTAGCTATGCTCCCTTATTTCAAACGATGAAAAACCGGGGTATTTCCACATACCGTTTGGGAAAGCTGGGGTTTCCCATGTCTACCTATTACGCCATGCGGCGGGGTGACAACATCTCCACGCACACGCTTAATCAACTCTGTAAACTGCTGCAATGCAAAGTAGAGGATATTTTAGAATACGTTGACGAGGACACCGAGCAGGGCTGATTTATCAGCTCTGTTTTTTTGTGGGGACGAGTAACACGACGGGTACTGTCCCGTCAAGGTCTGCACAAATTTTTGCTTCAAAATTTTGTTTGCGCGTGGCCTACGGCCAACCTTGACCGCGCCTGTCCCCTGTCGTGTGTGGCGAAATCAAGCAAAGCAAGCAAGCAGCTTTGCTGACACAACACTACACATGATGGAGGAATGTACCATGAAAGAGACTACCAAAATGAGCCGAGCCGTCAGCCAGTTAGAGCATATCTATAACAGCCTGAACACGGACTTCTTTTCTGCGGAGCTGCCCGTGCCTATCATCACCGTGCAGAGCAAGCCGGGAACATACGGCCATTGCACCACGGCCAAGGTTTGGCAGCGTAAAAACGGCGGCGCGTATGAGCTGAATATTGCCGCCGAGGTTTTGAACTATCCGATTGAAGAAACGCTGGACACGATGCTGCATGAGATGGTACATCTCTACTGTCGGGAAAACGGTATTAAAGAGGTGAGCCGGGGCGGGAAGTATCATAACGGCAGATTTAAGGCGATAGCCGAAGCCCACGGGCTGACCTGTGTTCCGTGCGGTCAATACGGGTGGAACACCACGCCGGGAGAAAACCTCGTTGAATATGCACTTTCAAAAGGCTGGAATGAAATTCGCATCGGACGAAGCAGCGTTGTTCCGGGCGTTCGTGTGGGAGCTGCGGGAACGAGCCACGCGGGGGCTGCGAACGCTGGCGGTGAACGCAGACCCAGCAGCACAAGAAAGCTGATATGTCCGTGCTGCGGCAACAGCGTGAGGGCAACAAAAAGCGTGCGTATCATGTGTATGGACTGTATGCAGCAGATGAATGAAGTCTGATCGCGGCGGGTAAGACCCCCGAAAGGGGGTCTTGCTTCTGCCAACGGAAAAACGTATACTAAAGCAGGGAGGGACAGACGATGAAAAAATATTTTGTGTATAAGGTGGCGGTGCTGTTGCTCTGCACCGCGTTATTGACTGGCTGCGGCCAAAAGGACAAGGATGCTTTGCCGGAGGATTTTCCGATGGATTTTGTATTCAGCAGCGGCGTAGGCGCGTGGGCGACCTCTATGACGCTGGAACAGGACGGGGCATTTTCAGGGGCGTATTACGACGCTGATATGGGTGTCTGTGACGAAGATTATCCGAACGGAACGGTTTATATCTGCGATTTTTCGGGGCGGTTTTCGGATATTCAAAAAGTAGACGAGTATAGCTATTCTCTGACGCTGGCGGAGCTGGACAGCGATTATGAAGCCGGAAAAGAGTGGATAGAAAACGGGGCAAAAAATATATCCTCCGAGCCGTATGGCATGGAGGACGGGGACGAATTTATCTTATATCTGCCGGACACGCCGATAGATGGATTAGACGAGATTTTTTTAAGCTGGTGGCCGGGACGCTATGCGTTGGAGGGTCAGCCGGAAACGCTGGAAATGTACGGCCTGTATAATGTCAAAATGGGCTATGGTTTTTTTGAGTAGTTTTGAAAGTGTAGTTTCAAAGTTGGAAAAACGCAGCAAAAATAGAGCGCCAAAAAAGTTCGTTTTTGATACCCGAGCGACCGCAAAAGAGCGGATTACACGCATTTCCTCTAATAACTATAATTTTTTGATATTTTTGTCATTCGCCTTTGGTAAGGATGAGGTCGGCAGTTCGAATCTGCCCAGCAGCTCCAAAAAGCATCGAAAACTTCGGTTTTCGGTGCTTTTTGTTGCAAAAACGCCGAAAATGGTGCGAGCCAAAATGTGGGTCAACTGCTGACCCACACCGTGACCCACACGCGGAAATGTGCGGATAGGTTTAAAGAGTACCAGAGAGAAGGTTTCGCCTTCTCTCTGGTACTCTTGTGTTCTTATTCTGCTTACATGACCTGAGCCATGAAGCTGCCCATCGTTTGCGCTGCCTCATCTTGTTTCTGCCTTGTTGCGTGAGTGTAGGTTCGCAGGGTGAATCCCGCATCGTAGTGTCCCAGCATGTTGCTGACGGTTTTGACGTCTACTCCGTTTTGAAGCGCCAAGGTTGCGAAGGTGTGTCTGAGATCGTGAAAGCGAATGTGTGGCAGTCCCGCGTCCTTCAGTATTTTCTTGTGTAGGTTTACGATGGAGTCGGGATAGTACATTTCACCCGTGACCGGTGAGGGGAACATGTAGGGATTGTCAGGATGCTTATTATGTTCCGCTACGAGGAGGTCAACGGCTTCTTGCGGTATGCTGACCTTGCGAACGGAGGTTTCTGTTTTCGGTCTGGTCAATGCTAACTCACCGTTAGGATTCTTGACATACTGTTTGCTGACGGATATGGTTCGGTTCTGGATGTCGAGGTCAGACCAGAGAAGGGCAGTTAGTTCGCCCTTGCGTAATCCGCTGACCAGTTCCAAATAGAACATGGGGAGGAGTCCACGGGCATTTGCTGCATCGAGGTATTCTTTGATGTGCTCCGGCTGGAGGATCTGCATCTCGAATTTCTGAATTTTGGGAGCGATGCAGTCCTCAGTCGGATTGCGCAGGATCAGGCGTTCTTTGACTGCCCGCTCGAAGGCGTTGTGCAGCATCAGATGTAGGCTGCGGACGGTCGTGCTGCTGAGCCCCGGATTGCCATGACCGCTCTTGCGGTCGATGCGACCGTTTTCCATCAGCTCTTTGTAGAGCTTTTGCAGATCGTGTGCGGTCAGCTTGGTGAGCTTGATATTGCCGATGCGGGGAATCGTGTACTGCTCGACCATCAGATGGTAGCGGTCTGCCGTGGCAACTCTTATGTTTGGCTTGGCGTAAATGTCGTACCAGCTTCGTAGCCATGTGGCGACGGTATACTCATCGGCACGGCTGACGTCAATACCCTTGACCGATTCCAGCGCGGCACTCAATTTCGCCTTGCATTCTGCTTGTGTCTTGCCGAGAACATTTTTAATGATCCGCTTACCTGTCTCGGGATGGTAGCCCGCGGTGTAGCGACCTTCCCAGCGTCCATCGGACCTCTTGCGAATGCTGCCCTCGCCGTTGGCGCGTTTCTTAGCCATGTGTGTTCACCTCGCTTATAGGTTCTTCGTCTTCTTTTTCGAAGGAGTAGAGACCATCTGCCTCCAGCTCCGTTGCGATGCCCCATGCAAGCTTGAAGCCTGCGGTGAAGCTCATCAGCGTGGAGTCCACCAGCAAGGTATTCTGTGCGTCGAGCAGATGGAGCAGTCTGCGCCGACTCTCTGTTCCCAAATCCTGACGCAGTTCTTCCCGCACACATCTGATCCGCTCATCCAGTTCATTATGCTCCTGCCGGTCAAAGTGCTTTTGCAGGGACTTCATGTAATCGTTCATCGTGCTACCTCCTTTGGTAGCCACAACACATACCACAACTCCGCGAAGAAAGCTATTACTTTTTCGAGCATCTTCTTTGGTTACAGCGGTGCGTTTTTGGAAATGTCCTATTGTTTTCAGCAGCGCAAAATATGTGCGCTCTGCACGAGAGAGTATAGAAAGGACGCCGCGGTGAGCGGCGTCCCTGGAAAACGGCTTACTGTTATTCTTTCACGGCAAGCTGTGCCACAACATCAAGAAACACATTGGCGCCGGCGGCAAGGTCAGCGTCGCGTGTCAGCTCCAGCGGATTGTGGCTGACGCCGCGGACGCTTGGAACGAAGATCATCGCCGTGGGACAGATGCGAGCAAGCATCTGCGCATCCTGCCCTGCGCCGGAGGTCATGCGGCGGCAGGAAAGCCCCCGCGCGGCGGCGGATCCTTCGATGAGCCACACGATCCCCTCGTCGAAGAGTACCGGATCAAAACGACTGAGCCGCTCGGCTGTGATCTTGACGCGGTCGGTCCTTTCCAGCTCCGCAAGATAGTCGGCAAGCGCCTGCTCCTCGGCGCAGAGCTGCTGCGCGTCGGGGTTGCGGACGTCCACGGTGAACACGGCCCTGGACGGAATGACGTTGATGGCGTTTGGCTCGAACGTGATGCAGCCGGTGGTGGCGACGGTGCGGCTGTCCGGCAGCTCACAGCGGCGGCGCAGGAAGGTGATGACCTTCGCGGCGGCGAGGCCCGCGTCCACGCGGTAGGCGGTCGGCGTGGTGCCGGCATGGTTCTGCTCTCCTTCGATGGTGACGCGCTGCCAGGAAATGCCTTGCAGGTTTTCGACCGTGCCGATGGAAATGCCCTCGGCGTCAAGAATAGGTCCCTGCTCAATGTGCAGCTCCACGAAGGCGCAGGGCTTGAGAAAGCCCGGCTCGACCGTACCCGCGTACCCGATGCGTCGGAGCTCCTCGCCGAGCACCGTACCGTCCGTGCCGACAGAGGCAAGCGCCTTTTCGAGCGGGTAGCCACCCGCGTAGACGAGAGAACCCATCATGTCGGGCGCGTAGCGCACACCCTCTTCGTTGGTGAACGCGCCGATGGCGATGGGACGCGCGGGCACAAAGCCCGATGCCTTGAGCGTTTCAACGACCTCGAGCGCCGCAAGAACGCCGTAGCAGCCGTCAAATTGTCCGGCATTGATGACGGTATCAATGTGTGAGCCAAGCATGAGCGGCGCAGCGTCGGCGCAGCCCTCTGGCACCCAAATACCAAAGAGATTTCCGATGTAGTCGGTCACGACCGTGAGACCGGCCTCGCTCATCCAGCGGGACACGAGATCGCGCCCCGCCTTATCCTCATCGGAGGCGGCAAGGCGGATACGGCGGCCGTCGGCGTCAAGACCGACCGCGCCAAGCGTGTGGATACGCTTCAAAAGACGTTCTTTGTTGATGATCAGCATAGTCTGCTCCCTTCCGCTTCAAACTATCGGTTTTGCTCTGTGATGATACCAGTATACGGAATTAAAAAAGCGAATTCTATCAGATATCAAACAAAAACTGTCACTTTTTGCTTTTCCGCTGCGAGGGGATGTGGTAGGATAGAGAAAAAGGGGGCGAGAGAATGACTGTACCGTTTCCGAAATGCGAGGGCATACAGGGCGAATTCTATCTGACGGTGGACGATAAGCTGCACGAGCATGTCGCGCCGCTTTCGGACGACCTTCCGCTCTCGGTGTATACCCAGAGCTACCGCCATGCCGCAAGAGAGCATATCCCGCTCCATTGGCACAGCGATGTGCAGCTCACATGGGTCTATGAGGGCGCGCTTGACTACACCGTTGAAGGCGGGAGTCTGGCGCTGACACCAGACGACCTCCTGCTTGTCAACGCGGGGCACCTGCACGGCTCCCAAACGGTGCAGGGCGACACGCAAACGCTGTGTATCAATTTCGCGTCAGAGCAGCTTTTCCCGCCCGCGCTGCTTCGGCGCTATATCTGTCCGCTGCTGGAGGATGCAGCCTTTTCCCACGCCGTTCTGCCGCTGCGCGCAGAGTGGTCGGAGATCCTGCGCGGCTGCTGTGCGTGGGAGGGCGAGCCGGACTGCTTCGCTGTATATGAACTGCTCGTGCAGGTGCTGCACGAGCTGACACGCAGCTTCCGCGGCGGGACGGAGAAAGACGGCGAGGACGCGCGGCTTTTTCAAACCGCGCTCCGCTACCTGCACGAGCATTACAGCGAGCCGCTGTCTGCCGGACAGCTTGCTTCCGCTGCGGCGGTCAACCGCACCATGCTTAGTGTATTGTTCAAAAAGTACACCGGCATAACGCCGACGCGGTACCGGAATGAATACCGGCTCTACATGGCCAAGAGCATGATCGTCGGCACGGGCCGGCCGATCACCGAGATCTGCGCAGAAACGGGCTACAATCAGCTCAGCCACTTTATCGAGCAGTTTCGCCTGCGCTATGGCGCCTCACCGCTTCAATACCGCAAGCGGTATGGTGCGGGGTGACAGGGACGTCTGCTGAATCAACGGAACTGCATCGTATATCCCTGTTGCTGTTCCAACTCATGGTCATCCGGCTTGTGGCCGAGGGCGACGCGCTTTTGCCGCATCTGCGCCAGCCGCTTGCGGTCGATTTGGACACCGGTGGCAGCGGGAGCCGGGGCGTTGTCCCGAAAGATATTGCCCATGTGGTAGAGCAGCCGGGTGGCTGACAGCAGGACAGAGGGCGGCTCCTGTTCGCCGCACTCCATGCGTTTCATGAAAAATTCCGCGTAGGTGTGGCCGTTACCCCGCGCCGCCGAGAACCATTCGTAGGCGGCGTCCATGTCCTTCGGAACGCCCTCGCCCATGAGAGCCAGCTTTCCCAACAGGTATTGTGCGTAGGTGCTGCCGTTATCTGCGGCCTGCCGCAAATATTCTGCTGCGGTCGCAGCATCCTTTTGCGCATTTTTGCCGCTGAGATATTCTTTGCCCAGCCGATAGGCGGCGTAATCGTTACCGTTATCGGCAGCGCGTTTTAACCAATAGATACCCTTGGCAGGATCATGAACGTCGGCATCGCCGGAGAGATACAGCTTGCCCAACGCGTACTGCGCCGCGTCGATTTCCTGTTCGGCCGCACGTTCCAAGAGTTTTTGCGCTTTGGCTGTGTCCGGTATCAGCAGCCCGCCGTCACGGTACGCCGTGCCGATGATGTACTGGGCGTAGGCGTCACCGCCCTCCGCAAGCTGCTCCAACTGCTCCGCCGCTTCATCCCGTTCCACCAAGGGAAAGCTCTCATCGTTCGCCATGCCTTGCAGATTCTGACACTCATAACTCATGGTGTAGGTGCTGATCTGTTCGCCGTCATCCTGCATTTCCTCGTCCTCAAAGGAAATTCTGTTCATGCGGATATGCTCCGCCTCACGGATGACCGCGTTCTTGATTTGATGAAATTCTTTCTGCTGAGACAGCGGTGGACGCAGCCGTTTCTTTCCCTCGGAGTAGTAATCCTCCACTTGACATTGCAGCTCCCACCATGTTTGGTAGCACGTTTCCACGGTAGGCAGCCGCGCCATTTGGTCGACAATCTCGTCCACCAACTTTTTCATCGGCTTCGGCAGATAGCCGTAGGTTTTCTTGCCCGCTACGGTGCTGAGTTGTTTGGAGAGTTTCCAGATCATCTGCTCCGCCTCCGGGTGGATGCAGGTCATCTCCCGCATGGCCTTCGCCAATTCCAGCATGGCTTTCCGTGCTTCCGCCACCAATTCGTCTCGCGATTTGCTTTTCTGCTCGTAGACATGGAGCAGTTCCTGACGGAAGATCTGGTTGGTGAGCGTGGACTTGATTTGGCGGATACCATCTTTGGACAGGTACGCCTGATTCGGCTTTGCCGACCACGCCATCATGTGGACATGGGGATGATTCCCTTCGTCATGGAAGGCGGCGTACCAGCGAAAGTCCTCCGGCGGGATCTTCATCGCCGCAGCGATATCATTGCGGTGGGTACGCAGTAATGTGCGCCATACCTCCGCGTGGTTGTAGCCAAGCCGCTCCGCATCTTCACGATGGAGGGAGATGATGTGCGTCCACACGTTGCCGGTGTAGTGATCCAGTTCATCCGCGACAGCGGCGAGGTCAACGGCAGCGTCATCACCGAAGAGACCGTGTTCCCCCAGCCGCTCTGCTCTGGGCCGCAGAGCGATGTACTTGGCGTAGCCATCCATCGAGGAGAGCCTGTCCCAATTCGATTCCAGCGCCAGTGTGATGAGTGCGGACGCATTTGCTTTTGTCGGGTGTGAGAGGTAGTCCTCGTACTCCATCAGCTCTTTTGCGTCAGGAAAATCCTTCACCAATTTCGCGATGAGCTGCGTCTGCTTTTGGGTGGGTGGACGGTCATCCGGGATGATCTCCACCCGCTCCCGCGTTGCGATGTACTTGAGGTACCCGCCGGCACTTTTCCCACCGCCGCACTTGATGTACGGGCTTTTGACGATCAGCCTTGCCATGCTTCACTCTCCAGCTCACGGAGCTTCTGCTCTAACCGCAGCTGACCGTTGGTGCGCTTGATGGCGGCGATGCTCTTGGCCCGCTCCTGCCGCAGCACTTCCTCGCTCACATTGAGGCTTTGCAGGAGGATGGACATTGCCATGTCCATCTCCACTGCCTGCTTGTAGAGCAGCGACGCGATGCGATCCTCGAAGAGTTTCAGCCGCGCGTCGATGGCGGATTGCACCGCACGGGGCAGCGTGGTGCTTTCGCCTGCGGCCAGCATATCCGCGTAGCAGTTCACCGCCTTTTCGATGAACTCGTTTTTGCTGCGGCAGTTATCTTCCTGATACCACCGCTCTATTTTGGCGGCTGTTTCATCTGTCATACGGAAGTTCAGCCTGTTTTCATTTTTGCTCATAATTCCCTCCAATCTGCCGTAAGGCACGCTTGTTTTCGTTGAAACGCCTGCGCTTGCGGGAATAAAGACGCCAGCCGTTCTGAAAGTTTGCTCAAAAGGCGCCACAACTGCCTGCGTTGAAACCCCCGTCAACTGCCCGCACTGCGGGCAGAAGTGACTTGGCAGAGCGTCGATTCCGACGCCAGCCCTTTATCCTGCTATAGATAAATCCTTCGATAACCACCCAATCTGCCCGAAATACGCTGAAAGCCATCCACTGTACAGTAGAGAAAACTGCTCCCGGAAACCGCTAAAAGTCGTTGCCACCGTCGTTTAAGGGTATCTCCACCCTACCCCTATCGGTAGGAGCGCACACAGCGGTTTACACGCGCAAACAGGGCGTGTTTCAGATGGAGGTGGTATCCGTACCCTCAACATGCGCTGCGCGGCCCGGAACCTCTGCGCGCGCAGTGGTCAGAAGAGCATTCTCTGCCATCTTTGCATGGACCGAGGGAACGTCGGAGAGAAGCAGAGAGCCTTCGGAATGGAGACGCGCACTGTGCGCGTCTCTGCTCCGAGGCGCCGCGGCCCCGCAGGGTCGCGCTGCTCCACTGCTGTTTCTTGCGCTGCACCAGTAAGCTTCGCGGTTCGTTATCACTGCGACGAAGGGCAGAGAGGAAAATTTGTTAACGTGACTGTTGTGATTTTGTTTGTGGTGTGAGTTGTGGCTGCGGTGTAAGGGATTCTTCTTTGGTTACAGCGGTGCGTTTTTGGAACCGCTGTTTGCGTCGATCCATGCGAGGAACTTGTCCTTCGGAACAACGATCCGGCTGCCAATTTTGAGCGCGGGGAAGCTGTTGCTTCGTGCCAGCTCATAAGCACCGGCACGAGAGATGCCGAGCACAGAAGCGACCTCGGCGACGGAGAGCATCAGCGGCAGTTCGTCGTAGCTTGTGTAGGTGGAGTGTTTCATTGCGTTCGTCCTTTCCTCATGCTCCGGGCAGCAGATCCATTGCGGACAGCTTGCGCTGGATCTGCTGCCGTTCTGCTGCACGTTCGACTGCTGCCATCTGACGATCATGGAAAAGCTCCACGGCTTCACGAATTTGTCTGAGAGTATAGCGCAGATTGCCGTTCTTCTTGATTCCTGATCTCGTCAGTACAGAGGTTGGCTCTGTGGAGACGAGACCTTTCTCCGCGAGTGCGTCGACGTATCGCATGACCGTATTCTTTGCGCGGCCAACGGCATTGCCGATGGTGGCGTAGCTCGGCCAGCACTGATAGGTGCTGCGGCTTTCGAGGCACCGGAGATAGGCGTACACTGCAATTTCGCTTGCATCCAGCTCAAGCGAAAAGATTTCATTCGGCATGGTGAAATAGTTTTTGTTGGGGAAATGACTCATGGTGTGTCCTCCTGTTCGTTGGGGTGAAAGAGTTGGATGAACTCCTTTGCGGAATGGACGATGCCCAATTCCTTGAGCTGCTGGTAGCGGATCAGGTCGCAGAGGGTACGCAGACTGATCTCCGCGTACTCCAGCAGCTTATCGGTTGCCAGCATCTGTTGGTAGGTGTCCAGCTCGGTCGGCGCATCCGGGGATTGGAAGAAAGTGAGCAGTTCATCTGCGGTCGGGACACTCTCCGGTGCGTCGTGCTGCATCTCCTGCCGGATGTAGTCGATGACCTCACGCTCAGCGTGGGAGGTCAGGAAGCGCAGAAGCTGCTGTGTGCTTTGTTCAAATGGATCCATGGTCATACACGCTCCTTTGCGTTCGGGTGAGGCGGTAAGGCTGCGGCCAACTCAGTCGGAAAATTTGTCTCTCACTGATAAGGACACTCAGAGCACATTTGTAAACCAGAGGACAAAAAATTTTTCACAAAAAACTGGGAAGCCCTGTCATGAGACAGAGCTTCCCAGCTTTTCGTGCAGCTTTTTCAGTCGCTTTGATACTGCCATTTTGGAGATGCCATAGATCTGACCGATCTCATCCATCGTCAGCGAGCAAGCCATCCTCCACGGGACGCTTGACGCAATCCGAACCGGACGGCACCGTTTCAAACTCACTTTTACTCAGGTGTCTTGTGTCCTGTTTGTCCTGCGCCTGCTGCCGTTTCCAATCCTGCTCAAGGAAGTCCGCGACCTCCTTTGGCATCGATACTTGCTCACCATTGTAGACGATAACGACAGAGTCGTTCATTTTGTGTCCTTTCCACTTTCAACGGAAGGGTACACACCCGCGCTGCCGGTACAGCGCCAAAAACTGTCGACCTTCATGGAGCATCCTGCATACAGGGGTGGTCATAATGCCCTACGGGGCCCATGAATGCCTGAGGCCACACTTACGGTGCGGACCTCACCGGAAAGCTGCGAGATTAGGCTTTAGCCTATTATCAGTATAAAGTGAGTGCTGGGGATTGCCAAGAGTGGGAAAATGCAGGGTAAACTACAGGCGTGGACATTCCTTGACATGCTATAGCATGAATTTCATTATAATTTTGTTCTATTGAAAGAAATTGTGTTGATGTAGATATTCATTGACATATTAGGACAAAATAATTGCCTTGATTAATGGTGGGAAGCTGCTAGGAAGAAAGATAATACGCCACGCGATTATACACAGCTACCCTGCTATATGAAGACTACATCACTAAGCGACATAAACGCCTTCGCAACGGCTACTATCGGTCACACAGTAAATAAGAAATGTTGCGCCTATGCCCGAATATTAGCGAGCAGATTATTCCTGAAGACGGCAAATCCGATGGTGACGTATGGACTACATCAAGCGGCTGTCGCTGGAACCGCTCGGCTGCCATTCAGCTCCGCACCAGCTGCCGCTGTCTACCGCCGTATGCAATTTGGTTATAGAGCGATTTGTTTTTGCAGCAACATGCAACATAGATATTCGATTATCGGGAAAAACTATGATACGATACCGTGCGCACCATGTACGGCGTCGGTGAAACGACTGCCGTGCAGCTTATGGCGGAGATCGGCGATATACGCCGCTTCCCGCGCCGCAGCTCCATCGTCGGTTTCGCTGGCGTCGATCCAGCTGTGAACCAATCCGGCAAGCACAGTGCCAAGAGCGTCCCTACGACCAAACGCGGCTCTCCGCATCTGCGGAAAACGCTGTACCAAATCATCTGTGCTCACCTGAGAAAAGCCCCTGCGGATGAGCCGGTGTACCAGTTCCTCGATAAGAAACGCGCGGAGGGCAAGCCTTATTTTGTCTACATGACAGCCGCGCAGAACAAGTTCCTGCGTATCTACTATGCCCGCGTGAAAGAATGCCTTGAGGCATTCGATGCGCGGCAGAGTTCCACACAGGGTTAAGCGAACGACCAACCTCATTCCGGCTGGCGATGCGTTCTTTCTCCAGCCTGTTTTGTTATGCCCTCTTTCAGTCTCGCAAACTTTGCGGGACTTTTTGTTTCTGCTATTGACTTTTGTTTGCAGGACTCCTTGAAAGGCGAAGCCTCCGGTTTTTTTCAAATTGTCAAGTGTTTTTGCTTTTTTACAAAAAATAATCCAGACCACTCTATTGGTAGTCTGGATTATTGCTTATTTTCATAAGATTGGGCTTTGCCGGGGGATATTTATTTTACTCCCAATTCCACTTTGCGTTCCCATTCTCTCTGATCTTCTTGAGAATATTAAGAGTGAGGAGCTGGAGGGAGATCGAAAACGAATTGGAACTTTTTTAATAGGAAAGAAGACTATAAAAATACAGAGTGATGCCGCCGATTTGTAATAACGGCAGGATTAGCACAAAACACTGCTGACCTTTGAAGCTTGTTTAATCAATGCCCCGCTGATTTCCGGAAGGGTTTCCATGTCAAATAAAGAGGCTAGTGTCATGAAAGTCATTACAGCGAGTAACTCTCCGCTGCTGTTATATATTGGTGCGCCGATGGAGATAATTTCATTTTCGTTTTCCCTATATTCTATAGAATATCCGCGCTGAGCGGTCAAAGCCAAATCTTTTCGCAGGGCAAGTACATTGGTAATCGTATGCTCGGTTAGCGGTGTCAGATGGTGACTGTCGAGATATTCATCAAGTGCCTGCGGAGAAAACGTAGAAAGAATGACCTTGCCCGAGGCACAGCAGTATAGTGGACAGTGGAAACCAACCTCTGCAGAGATGCGGATACTTGAGGGTCGGGTGGGATTGACGGAAGATAGGGTAAGCGAAGTGTCATTATCAAGCGTTGCAAGGCTGGTGGAAAAATCATAGCGATCAGAGAACTCTTGCATAAATGGTAAAGCGACATTGTTTATGCTCAGGGACTGTACGAAAGGGGAGTATAGCAGAAAGCGGTTACCGAGGCGGTAAGAACTGTCCTTTTCGTCTTGAATCACGTAGTTGTGCAACCGCAGAGTATGAAGAATGCGATACACCGTGCTCTTGTTAAGACCTACGCCGATAGAAATTTCATTAAGCTGTACCCCTTTTGGATAGGCAAGCAAAAACTCCATAATATGGAGTGCTTTTTCTAAAACAGCAATGTTCTTTACCGTCTCAGCCATATAGTAAAAACGCCTTTCTAATCGAGTATATAACTTTACTAATATAAGCATAACACGGCATTTCATATTTTGCAACAACATTTTATTATTTAATTTGTCTGTTGTGTTAAAATAAATCGATATTTGTTGTATATATGCACAAAAACGATTGGAAATGAGGAAATATTATTGACACGAATGAAAGGAGATGATATCTTAATGGTAAAGATGAAACAGCATTTCACATTGAGAAATGTTGCGGATTCGATTTTTTGAGACATAGGAGAACTGATATGAAAAGAAACTTAAGAAAAGCCTTTGCGTTTATCCTTGCTCTAACGATGGTGGCGTCGCTTTTTGCCTGCGGCAAAAAGGATGCTAATCCGGACGGCGGCGGTAGTTCATCCGATGATACATTTACAATTGCCTACATCGGCCCGCTGACCGGCGAAGCGTCTGCTTGGGGCACGCCAGAAGCGAATACGCTGAAGTTACTGGTCGATCAGGTCAACGCAGAGGGCGGCATTGCCGGGAAAAAGGTGATTCTCAATACCTATGATAACCGCGGTGACAATGTTGAGACGACCAACGCAGCAAAGAAGGCCATTGAGGTGGGAGGCGCTGATGTGATTGTGGGATGCAATAGCTCTGGTGCATCGCTTGCACTTGCCAGCGTCTGCGAAGAGTATAAAATCCCCTCTGTAGCCACTTGCGCAACGAACTCAAAGGTTACCGAAGACGACAATGGCAATGTGCGTGAGTGGACGTTCCGTGTCTGCCTTGCTGATCCTGCCCTGGGTAATGTTATGGCAAAGTATGCCTATGACGAACTGGGACTGAGAAGGATCGGTATTCTCAAGGAGATCAGCTCTGACTACTCTGTGGGTATCAGCGATAATTTCTCAGATACCTTTACTTCACTCGGCGGGGAGCTCGTTGGCGTAGAGGCATACACGGCTGGCGATGTTGACTTCCGAGCTCAGATGACGGCGCTGCATCAGAAGGCACCGGATGCGCTGTTCCTGCCCATGACGTATAAAGAGCTTGCGCTCGCCACTGTTCAGGCACGCGACCTTGGGATGGACGAGTTGTTCCTTGGGCCGGACTGCTGGATGGCAGAGGATATCTTCGACCTTGCGGGTAGCGCAATTACGGGTTCTTACTTTGTTTGTACCGTTGACGGAAACGATAGCCAGTTGGATAGCTTTAAAGCAATGTATGAAGAAGCATATCATGAGCCTTGTGACGGCGCTGGACAAAACGCCTATTTTGCTTATGATGCATTTGTTGTGATTAAGCAGGCTGTAGAATCTGCCGGCAGCACCGCTCCGAAGGATATTAGAGATGCACTTGAAACCGTTGAAAACGCGCAAGGTTTGACCACCCCCATTACAATCCGCAAGGACCATAAGGTCATCCGCTCTGTCATCATCTTCCGCGTGGGTGCTGAGAAGTTCGAGGCGATCGATACCTACATGGTTGATTACGGTGACTGATGTAAACTCTTTAACTGCGACGAAGAGAGTCTCTTCGTCGCAGTTAAAGAAACCTGCATTCTTAAACGAGCGAAGGAGATACTCTCATGTTTTTGCAGCAGCTGATCACAGGCCTGTCTGTTGGAAGCATTTATGCGCTAATGGCGGTCGGCTATTCATTGATTTACAGCTTACTTAACTTTACCAACTTTGCTCACGGAGCTTCGGTGTTGATAGGCGCATACGTCGGCTATTTTTATATTAGCAGTGTGGCAGACAATGTCCTTATGGCAGTAGTATGCTCCACATTTTTCGGCGCTGTGCTGGCGGCCTTGATTGAACGTATTGCATATCAGCCGTTGCTCGACAAGGGTGTGAAGCGCATATATCTGCTGATTGCAGGCCTTGGAATCTCCATTATCGGAGAAAACTTGATAGTCGTCATGATTGATGGAAGATTCCACGCCTACAAAACCTCCTTGTCTGCTATGCCAGTTTCTATTTTGGGCGCAAGTATCGGAGTGGTCGATTTGATAATTCTTGTTGCCAGCGCGATAGCTTTGCTGATCGTTCAGTTCTTGATTCGCAAGACTCGCGTAGGTCTTGCAATACGCGGCGCGGCATTCGATTTGACAACTGCGTCTATTATGGGAATCAATGTGCGGCAATTGATTTTAATTGTATTTATCATCGCTGGTTCCATGGCCGGCCTTTCCGGTGTGTTTCTTGGCATCAAATATACAGCTTATCCTACAATGGGAAACTTGACGAACAAAGCGTTTATCAGCGCTGTGGTCGGTGGCCTCGGCAGTATGCCGGGAGCGGTTGTTGGCGCATTGATCCTCGGAGTGCTGGAGACGATGATCTCTGCTTATGTATCTTCAGCGCTACGCAATCTATTCGCTTATGCGTTGCTCATTGTGATTTTGCTGATTAAGCCGACGGGGTTAATGGGCAAGAGCATGGAAGATAAGGCGTGAAGGAGGAACGATATGCTATCATATTGGAGTGGTGTGGCAACACTGACGGGCATTTATCTGATTGCTACGCTTGGCGTTTCGATTCTTGTCGGTTTCACAGGCCTTTTTTCTTTGGGACACGCAGGATTTATGGCAATCGGAGCATATGGAACGGCTCTTTCCATTAAGCTTCTCCATATGCCGTTTTTTCCCGCCTGTCTGATGGGAATACTGGCAGCTATGCTTGCTGGTGGGCTGATCGGAAGAGCGACACTGAGACTGAAGGGCGACTATTTTGTCATTGCCACGTTGGCAATTGGAGAATGCACCAAATTGCTGATTGAGAATATTCCGAGCATTACAGGCGGATCAAGAGGCTTGACCGATATCCCGAAGAAAACGAGCCTTCTTCTTATTTGGGTGATCCTGCTTGCAGTTATTGTAATTTTGAGCAATTTCCTGCATTCCAAGCATGGACGCAACTGTATTGCTGTGCGGGAAGAAGAGCTTGCGGCAAAGTCAATCGGTATAGATGTGATTCGGTATAAAATGCTGGCATTCCTAATCAGTTGTGCACTTTGCGGCCTTGCTGGTGGCTTACTTGCTGGATATATGGGATATCTCTATCCCACTATGTTTACGATGGCAAAGTCGAACGAATTGACAATGACGGTTATTTTGGGAGGTACCGGCAGTCTGACCGGTACAATCCTTGCCGGCCTTGTGTTGATTCCTCTGCCGGAATATTTGCGTATCGAGTCTGCTGAGGAGTGGCGCATGGTTCTATACGGCGTGTTGGTCGTTGCAGTCATCGTATTTAAGCCGTCAGGACTGATGGGAAGTAAGGAATTTACAGTTGCAGGGGGTTTGCGGAGATGTAAACAACTTGCTGCGAGAGTCCGCAAGAGAGGTAGCAAAAGGGATGAAGAGGGTGAGGCGAAAAAATGAGAAGATCTGCATCACTAAAGATAGACCATGTCACTAAACGATTCGGCGGCGTTATTGCATTGAATGATGTCAGCTTTGATGTGACGCAGGGCGAGATCCATGGTTTGATTGGACCAAACGGAGCGGGAAAGACGACCTTATTCAATCTCATTACCGGTATTTACTCTCCGACGGAAGGAAAGATAGAACTCAACGGGCGATCTTTAGTGGGGATGAACCCGCATCAAACGGCTAATTTGGGTATTGCGAGAACATTCCAGAATATCCGTCTTTTCGATGAATTAAGCGTTTATCAGAACTTGATCACGGCATGCCAGAAACATTTGTCCTATCATCTAGCCGATGGGCTATTTAAAACGCCAAAGTATAGAAGGGAAGAAAAGGAGATTGCCGAATTGACAGAAACGACCCTGCAACAGATTGGCCTCTGGGAATTGCGGGACCAACTGGCGGGCAATCTGCCATACGGTCAACAGCGAAGACTGGAGATTGCCAGAGCGCTGGTTACAGACCCGCAATTGCTGCTTCTCGATGAGCCGGCTGCCGGAATGAACGAGGATGAATCGATCAAGCTTTCGGATTTCATCCGCTCGATTCAAAATATGTATGATACGACAATTTTGATTATTGATCACCACATGGATGTGATCATGGGAATCTGCGATCATATCACGGTGTTCAATTTTGGCAGTAAGCTTGCAGAGGGAACGCCGGCAGAGATTCAAGGCAATGAAAGAGTGATCGAGGCATATTTGGGGAAGGGGTGAGCCGTATGCTGAAAATACAGAATCTAAGTTACGCATACAAGAAGATACAAGCCCTTAAAGACGTTTCCTTTTCTTTGCAAGATGGTGAGATTATGTCGATCATCGGTGCTAATGGCGCAGGAAAATCAACTCTGATGAAGTGTATTGCCGGCGTTCTGAAAACAGACTCTGGTTCGGTTATTCTTGATGATTTTCCACTTGCGCAGAAACCGCACCAAGTGGTTCGCAGTGGTATCGTGCTTGTTCCGGAGGGACGGTGGATATTTCCGGGACTTTCGGTGGAAGAAAATCTGAACATTGGCGCATATGTCCTTGGCGGAAATCCACAGGGAAAAGAAAGAGCGTTTCATATGTTTCCTAAGCTTAAGGAACGCCGCGATCAACGGGCTGGAACACTCTCCGGCGGTGAGCAGCAGATGCTGGCTATTGCCCGTGGACTGATGTCAAATCCAAAGATTATCATGCTCGATGAGCCGTCTTTGGGACTTGCGCCACTGATTGTCAATGATATTTTTGACATTATACAGGAAATCAACCGTGAGGGCGTTTCAGTTTTGCTGGTTGAACAAAATGCTCGTAAGGCACTTTCGATCGCGGATCATGCCTGCGTGCTTGAACAAGGGCGCATTGTGAAGCAAGGCACTGGAAGTGAAATTGCCGCAGATGAAAGCATTATCAATGCGTATCTCGGCGCAAAAAAATAAAGTTAAGAGGAATTGAACAAATGGAAAAGCTTTTACAAGAAATGATGGCGGCGTTGGACGTTGAGAAATCTGCGGACCATGTTAGATGGCTGACTGATCATACCCCCAGCCGTATTTCTGGTATGGGTCAGGATCGTGAAGCTGCGGAATACATTTGTAAGAAGATTGAAGAATATGGACTTGAGTCTAAAATCCTTGAATTTGAAGCATACAACAGCCACCCGGGTACTTCAAAAGTGAAGATTGTTGCGCCGGTTCAGAAGGAGATCAACAGCATCGCCTGCTGTCACATCGAATCTACGCCGGTTGGCGGAGCGGACTATGAAGTGGTTTACCTTGGATCTGGTGGAGAAGAGGACTATGTCGGGAAAGATGTAGCCGGAAAAGCTGTTCTTGTGGAAGTTTCTTATGCACCGGCTACACCTGAAAAGGCAATGCTTGCTAGCGAGCACCACGCTGCAGCGATGATTTGCATGAACTGGGGCACTGCGGAGCACGAGCTGATTTGCAATCGAGGACTTAAAGCAGTTTGGGGAAATCCGACGCCTGAGAGTTTTGGGAAAATTCCTCAGATTGTTGGCATCAGCATTACACGAAAGGATGGCGAGTACCTCAAGGAGCTCTGCCTTTCTGGGGAAAAGGTAGTGCTGCATATGGATGTGCAGTCGCAGCGCGAGTGGCAAACTCTGCCGCAGCCGATGGGTATTCTGCGCGGAACGGAAGAGCCCGAGAAGTTTCTGCTTGTCAGTGCGCATCTTGATGCATGGTGCCCCGGTGTGACGTGCAATGCGACCGGCGACGGCACGATGCTCGAGATGATGCGTGTTTTCGGCCAGTTCAGGGATAAAATCAAGCGGAGTATTTACTTTATCTACTGGAATGGCCATGAAATCGCAGAGGCTGCTGGTTCTACATGGTTCCAAGACTACTTTTATGAAGACATCCGCAACAACTGTATCGGTTATATCAATATTGACTCCACCGGTATGCGGGGAGCGGAAAAATATGGAACCGATGCATCTCGCGAGCTTTCGGACTATGCGTATGAGATGATCCGAGATGTACTGGATGAGGATGTAGATGTTGCATATCTTGCCAAGACCGGAGACCAGTCCTTCTTCGGCGTGGGCGTGCCGTCTATTGCCGGTCGTATTTCCTACTCTCCAGAAGTCGTTAAGCAGCAGAATGGAGCTACGCTCGGTTATTGGAACCATACTTGCGAGGACTCTATTGATAAAATGGATGTTGACAACTTGAAAAAAGATAACCGCGTGGATCTTGGCGTTATCTACGGGCTTGCCAATGCAACGGTGCTGCCGTACGATTTTAGCAAAACATGCGAGGATATGAAGCAGAAGGTTGAATATCTGCGCAAGGAGAGCGGCAATATTGTTGACATGGCGTGTATCTCTGCTAATATTGATCGCCTTGGAAAGGCCGTTGCGGCACTGAATGAGATGAAGTTGAAGGCCTCGGAGCTGAGCGAAGTTCGAATCCGCGCATTCAATGATACGCTCCTGCGCCTGAGCCGTGCGATCACCAATGCATTTTACACCAATGCTGAGAAGTATGATCAGGACAGCTATGGCAGGACGATCCTGTCTAAGCCGCTTCCGTTACTGTTCCCGACTATTAAACTAAGCAGGCTTGACAAAGACACACTTGAATATCGTCTGCTTTACACACAAATGCTTCGCAACCGCAATCGTGTGGCTGATGCTGTTTTGACAGCCTGTGAGTATGCTGAGCTGTTCTTAGCGCAGAAATAAGACTATAGGAGCTGCTATGAGATTAAAAGTCATTATTCCAAACAGTGGTATGGATCGGGACACTCTTCTACAACGGGAGAAAATGCTCTCAGCCTTTGCAATGCCGAGTACGGAAATATCGGTTGAATGCATAGCTCATGGACCGGAAAGCATTGAATCTGCTTACGATGAAATACTGGCGGGTCCCTATGTGATTCAACAGGCTGTCGAGGCAGAAAAAGCAGGTTTTGATGCAGTGATCGTCTATTGTGGAAGCGACCCGGCTGTGGCAGCGGCTAGGGAAATGTTAAATATTCCGGTAATTGGCCCGGGGAAGGTCTCAAAGTTGGTCGCCATGGACATCAGCTATCGCTACTCTGTCCTGACCGTTTTGGACAACTGCGTTGTTCGAGATACGGAAGCTGTATGGGAGAAGGGTTTGCCAGCGGACAAACTGGCATCTGTGCGTAGCATTGGCATTCCTGTTTCTGCTGTAAGGGACAATATGGAGAAGACATTTGACGCGCTCTGCAATGCGGCGAGAAGGTGTATCGAGGAGGATGGTGCACAATGTATCGTGCTCTCGTGCCTTGGAATGGCCGGCATGGGGGAACGCATGACAAACGAATTGAAGATTCCTGTTATTGATCCGGCTCCGGTTGCGATCAAGTATGCGGAAATGCTAGCCGGACTCGGCATCTGCTACAGCCGCAAAGCATATCCGTCGCCGCCTGATAAAGAGATTATTTGACTAAAATACGGAGTTTGCTTCAATGAAAGACACAATCAATATTGGCGATACAAAGGAAATGCTCTGCGAAATGCTTGCTATTCCCTCTGTGAGTGGCGATGAAGGGGCACTGTCAGACTATATTGCCCAGAAACTTCGCGATGTAAGGGCTGAATGCGTTAGGCAGCAGATCGTAGATGGAGACCGACGCAATGTATTCGCAGAAGTAACAGGTTCGCTTCCAGGGAAAACGATACTGCTTACAGGGCACATGGATACCGTGGAAGCCGGAGATGGCTGGACTGTGAATCCCTTTGCCGGTACGGAGCGCGATGGACGGATATATGGTCGCGGCGCAAATGATATGAAGGCCGGAATAGCTATTATTCTACAAACCGTAAGCACCTGTGTGCGCAATCGGGGGCGCATGAGAGGCAAGATTGTTGTAGCCTTTGTTTGCGACGAAGAGGCGTATTCTGAAGGCGTGCTTTGTGCGATCAAGGAAGGGAATATCCATGCTGACTTTGGTATTGCAGCGGAACCAGAATACCATCATGCTGTTATCGGATCCTGCGGGAAGGTTTTGATACGTGCTGTGGCGCACGGAAAAGCGGCGCATGCTGCAGAAGCGGAAAGCGGTATCAATGCGATCAATGAAATGAGCAAGTTCCTCAGTGTGCTTGAAAGAGTTCCGTTACAGACAAGCGAGGTTATGCCGGCGCAGCCCTATATCACTCTGCGGGTTAGGGGTGGTAGCAATCACTACAGCATGGTTGTTCCAGATTCCTGTGAAGCGCTTATCAGCAAACATACTGTTCCAGGAGAAACGCCGGAAAAGATCATTGTGGATCTGCAGAGTGCTGTGCAGCGGGAAAAACTGCATGCATCATTCGAATTTGCGGTGGAGAAACCGTTTTACCCATCGTTTTTGCTGAATGATAACCTTGAGGAAATTTGCAGGCTTCGCCATATTTTCGAAGAGGTAACTGGAGAAGAACTAAAGCTTGTTTGTTCGGACGGAGTGAGCGACAACAATCACTGGTCGACCATCGGTGGGATCCCGTCTGTTTGCTTTGGCCCTGGCGGAAAGGGACTGCACCAATCTGATGAATGGGTCAGTACGGAGCAGATGGAAAATGTACTGGAAGTTTATTTGCGGTTTTTCTTAGAGGACGAGGAATGACAGCATTAGAAAGACTTTATAACGCGGCAGTGGTGCCGGTCGTCGTGCTCGACGACGCGGCGGATGCGGTGTCGACCGCTAAGGCGCTGCTTGCGGGCGGCGTGGACGTGATGGAGATCACCTTCCGCACGGCGGCAGCCGCCGACTCCATCGAGGCGGTCGCCAAGGAGTGCCCCGATATGCTTGTGGGTGCGGGCACGGTCATTACGCTCGAGCAGTGCAAGAATGCCGTCGCGCGCGGCGCAAAGTTCATCGTCTCCCCCGGCTTCAACGAGGAGATCGTGGTCTGGTGTATCGAGCACGGCATCGGCGTAACGCCCGGCTGTGTGACACCGACCGAGATCATGCAGGCCATGGCCTGCGGCCTGAAGGTCGTGAAGTTCTTCCCGGCGAACGTCTACGG
>CEAH01009336.1_pt1 | contig 28300 bp, 29 predicted proteins | sample 557571 | NCBI WGS metagenome assembly CEAH01 (sample SAMEA3182092, study PRJEB8094) | gut metagenome | biome: human; feature: gut; material: Stool; isolation source: human stools | place: Canada | collected 2013-11-25
CGCGGCACGCCGATGATGGTGCAGTCCCTCATCTTCTACTACGCGATCTTCAATCTCTTCAAGCGCACCGGCATGAGCGTCACGGAGATCAACCGCGTCTGGTCGCTCTTCATCTCCGGCCTTGTCACGGTCTCGCTCAACTCGACCGCGTACCTTGCCGAGGTGCTGCGCGGCGGCATCCTCGCCGTCGACGCGGGGCAGATGGAGGCCGCGCGTTCGCTCGGCATGACGCACTGGCAGGCCATGCGCAGAGTCGTTTTCCCGCAGGCCATCAAAAATTCGCTGCCCGCCATCGGAAATGAGTTCATCATCAACATCAAGGATTCCTCCGTTCTGTGCGTGCTGGGTGTATCCGACCTGATGTTCATGACCCGCTCGGTCGCCGGCATGTACGGTGGCTCCCTCCAGTTCGTCTTCGGTGAGGACGGCTCCGCGCAGATGGTTCAGGGCAACGGCACGGCGGTCGGCACCTATGAGTACGTCGACACCGGCGTGTCCATGGACCTCACCTACGATGCCGGCGAGCTTCACTACGACTGCATCTTCATTGATCTCGACGGCATGACCATGGTCGCCATGCGCGACGGCGACGGCACGAACGGCATCTACTTCGTTCAGGAGTAAGCACATACTCTGACATTTTTCGTCATGTCGGCGGCACCGGCATCCGGTTTTCGGATGCCGGTGCCACTTTTTTTCATGGGCGGCAGCTCGGTTATAACGAATTTTGCAGACTGTCCTTAGATTTACCCGCAAATTATGCTGCCGAAAAAAGTGCAAGCAGTACATATCACGTTGGGAAACCTGAATGGGGCGGATGGCATTAAGGCACAGTAGAGCATCCATCCGCTTTTCCCCGATGCTTGCCATATCGGCATAGACCTCCTTCACCGCAGGAAATGCCGTGTGGACAGCACCGCGTTGTCCCGAGGGGGGAATGGAGTCATAGGCTTTGAGTAAGTCCATACGGCCCTTGTGGAGAGTCCGATAGCCAGCATAGGCGTGGGCGGCGGTATTATAGGTGCCAGGGATGCGGGTCAGTCCCGCAATTCTGTGGGCATAGCCGATATCTGCCTGATAGCCCTTTGCACCGCTGTCCGTAAGTAACATCTGAACGGTCTGGGCGAAGAATACGGAGACCTCTTCAACCATCCATCCCAGAGCCGCTGCGACCTGGTCGATGTACCACACCAGATGATAGCCCCTGCCGCTCATTTCGATAACGTTGGGCACGGAGACACCTTCCTCGGGCAGGGCGTAGCAGACTGCATCGATGACATCCTCACCATCGCCGCCAGGTTCAGTATGCGCATCAATGTCAACATAGACGGCATTGTAACCGTACCCACAGCGTACCTGACCGGATCGTCAGCGTGAGCCAGCCCTTCGTTCGGCCCATTGTGCGGGGAAAAGCGGGAAAGCCGGTGGAGTTTGGCGCGAAGCTGGACATCAGTGTCGTTGACGGATGGACGCGGCTGGAGTGCTGTTCTTTTGACGCCTACAATGAGGCGGGAAATCTGCGGGAAATGGCAGAGCGGTTCCGAGCGCGAGAAGGGCATTACCCCAGCCGGATCCTGGCGGACAAAATCTATCGAAACCGGGAGAATCTCAGCTATTGCAACGCGCATGGGATCCGTCTTTCCGGCCCGGCTCCGGGGCGGCCTAAGAAGGGTGAAACCAGAGACAAGGCTCAGGACTATCGGGATGAGTGCGAGCGCGTGGAAGTGGAGCGCAGATTCAGTCTGGCGAAGCGTAAATGTGGCATGGGGCTGGTCGCTGCAAAGCTGCGGGAGACTGCGGCCCATGTGATCGCCATGTCCGTTCTGGTGCTGAATCTCCGCAAGATTCAGCGCGCTCTTTTGAGAATGCTCGCATATCTTCTGGAGATTCTCGCTCAGAACAAAAATTGGGCACTTGTTCAGTAGACATTACATTAGAAAGGATTTCTTCCTTGCATGCAAAAAAGCACCCGCTAATCTCCACCACGAAAAACCTTGAAGCCGCAACGGCTTCAAGGTTTTTTCTTGTCTATGGCAAATTGCACAAAGCCTCTTTTGTGTTGAATTCAAAATTTCCGCTGCTGTTTTTATCAGAGGGACGGGACTAAACCCGTCCCCCATTTCTATAGCAAGCCTCTCCATCGAAATGAATATATTCGTCCGTTTCACATGCTCTACAACGGCCTAGTCAAAAGAAGTTTTCTTACGGTAAGTAATAGCGCATGAGCACTTTTCTCTTTCACAAGAGGCACGAAATGTATGAATTGGGTGCGCGAAAATATCGACGCCGGATAGAGTAAGCCTGTACCCATCAATACAGACAGCAGCCGGTTTCGCACAGCCGTCGGCGCGGTATAGCCACATACCGTGAGATCCTCAGGCTCCATAGCTTGGGACTCAACAAGACCGAGATCGCGTCAAGCTGCCGGTGCGCTCGAAATGCTTTTTCCCCGCTGCCAGTGGTAGATGCCCTGCAGGCAGCTCAGTCTGAGATGCTCCTGCAACTCATTCACACTATAATGCCATGCCGCTTTTTACGCAAAATGTCCTTTTTATTGGACGGATTTTATGCTATGATACGAATAAAGCTTGAACGTTGGAAACGAAGGAGCTATATATGTTTCTCCATGCTGAAATAAAACGACGGCTCCGCCGGATCCTCCGGCTGACAGGCAAAGAGCAGAAACACGTCCTGAAAGCTCTGGGCTCGTTTATTTATCACGGTATCTTCCGGAGAGATGCCGCCGAATACGATCACGGCGCAGACAAACACCTCCAGTTCCTCACAGGTGTGCGCCTGCTCCGTGGTCAGCTTTCCGCTTTTCACATAGGCCATCCACCGTTCGTGACGTTCCCGCACATCTGCCTCATAGGGATCGATAACTCTCTTCTGCTTCTTCTTATGTATACCGATATCACGTGCTCTTTTCCCCAGCCGCCAAAGAAATGAGACGCTCTGTGGCTGAGACAAACACAAACGGTCTTAAATCCAACTCTGAAAAAAGAAGTTAGCCCACCTTTCATACCGTGCCAACACAACTCCATAGGGCGAAATCAGCGATGGGTCAAATGGCCCATCGCTTTTTTGCCCGAAAGAGGCAACCAACGCAGGAAATCCGCATATAGTTTACCATTCTTAAGGAGGTGTTTCTTTGCAAGTAAAGGACCTGATCGTGACCTGTATCTACCCTGAAGATGGGGCAAGCATATCCCAGATCATCCAGGGATCATTTGTGGTATTTCTTCAAAAAGAGCTTGAAAAATTTGAAAAAACACCCTTGCCATGATGTATAAGATATATGATGAATGGTCGCTTATTTCAGGAGGACGATTATGTACTTAGAGATAAGCAACCCCATGGATTATCATGTGGCGCTATACATTAGACTATCAAAGGAGGATGAAAGCGAAGGTCCATCACAGAGTGTGACCAACCAGAAATCCCTACTGGATGAGTTCGCACGCAAACACCGTTTGCAGGTCTACGATACCTACATCGACGATGGCTGGAGCGGAACAAGCTTCGACCGTCCGGCCTTCCAACGCATGGTGGCGGACATTGAGGCCAAGAAGGTCAATATGGTCGTCACCAAAGACCTCTCCCGATTAGGCCGCGACTACATTATGACCGGCCATTACATGGAGCGGTACTTCCCTGAGCATAGGGTGCGCTACATCTCCCTCTTGGACGGTATCGATACCGGCGTGGAATCCAGTGCAAATGACATCACGCCCTTCCGCGCCATCATGAATGATATGTACGCAAAGGACATCTCCAAGAAGATCAAGTCTGTCAAACGGGATAAGCAGCGTAAAGGTCAGTTCATTGGCGGGAAACCAATGTATGGCTACAAGATGCACCCAACGGAAAAAAACAAGATCGTCATTGACGAGGAAGTTGCTCCAGTTGTGCGGCAAATCTTCACTATGGCGCTGGATGGTATGAGCTGCCGCAAGATTGCGGCAACGCTCAACGAAGAGGGTGTTCCTACGCCCGCAACCTACTGTGGCTGGAACATGGGCCGCAAAGGTCCCTACGCCGGCCTTTGGTCCAGTGAACGTATTTCGGAGATGCTGCAGAACGAAACATACCTCGGCAACATGGTTCAAGGACGAACCGTCAAGATCAGCTACAAATCCAAGAAATGCCTAAAGCAGGATCGTGAAAACTGGGTAGTGGTTGAAAACACCCATGAACCGCTGATCGACAAAGAGACCTTTTATAAAGTACGGATGTTGGTCAACAGCCGCAGGCATACCCGCAGCAGAACCTATGACTTCTTACTAAAAGGCTTGATCTTCTGTCATGAATGTGGTTATCCCATGGCGGTGTTGAATCGCCCGCCGGTTTCTGGCGAAGATCGATTGTTTTTCGTATGCCGAACCTACCAGCGGTTCACCAACGCAGGCGTCTGTTCCTGCCACTCCATCAAAGAACAGGTAGTTACCGAAGCAGTTCTTGCAAAGGTCCGAGAAGTCTGCGAAGCTTATCTTGACCCCCAAAAGCTGCAGCCTATCGCTACGGATGCAGTGGAAAAGGCTCGTAAAGCAGAAAATCATGAGGCAGAGATCAAAGTGATCCAAAGTAAGATCGACAGTCTGACGGCAAATCTGGATAAGATGTATATGGATCGACTGGCCGGACTGCTTGCAGAAACTGACTTCGAGCGTATCTATCAAAGGGTCAAGATAGACAGAACCTCTCTGGAAAAAAAGCGGAAGGAACTGGAAGCGCAAAAAGAGAGCCCGGTCAGCACAGAAGGCCGGGCAAAAGAGCTGGTGCAGCAATTTCTGAAGTCCGCCTACACCAGTCGCGAACTTCTGGTCAGTCTCATTGAGCGTGTGGAGCTGACCGAAGACAAGCAAATCATTATCAAATTCCGCTTCCGTGAACCGGAAGCGATTGCTTAGGGCAAATCGTTTACAATAGGCGAGTCGCGATACATAGCTTCTTGAGATGCCAAGCTTTTTGGCGATCTCGCGCTGGGTGCGCGGCATCCGGCCGCCGAGGCCGTAGCGCAGCGTGACGATCTCGCGCTCGCGGTCGGTCAGGCATTCGCGCACCAGACGGCGGACCAGCACGCTGTCCTCCCGGTCCTGCAGGTCGGAGAGCATCGTGTCGTCCACACCGACCACATCCATCAGCATGAGGTCGTTGCCGTCCTGGTCCGTCTCGATGGAGTCCGAGAGCGAGACCTCGCCCTGCAGCTTCTTACGCGAGCGGAAATACATCAGGATCTCATTCTCTACGCAGCGGGCGGCGTAGGTCGCAAGGCGCGCGCCCTTCTCGGGCTTGAAGGTCGAAATGCCCTTGATGAGCCCGATGGTGCCGATGGAGATGAGATCGTCCTGCTCCTCGGACTGGGTGTAGTATTTTTTCACGATGTGCGCCACAAGACGCAGGTTGTGCTCGATGAGCACGTTGCGCGCCTCAAGGTCGCCCGCAGCGAAGCGTTCCAAATACGCCTTTTCCTCGACGGCGGAGAGCGGGCGCGGGAACGAGCCGGGATTGCCGGCAAGGCGCAGGGAAAAAAACAGGCTGTTGCACAAAAGCCAAACGGCGGCGGAAAGCATATACATCAACTCCTCCCCTCACCCTATGTCGGGGCAGGAAGTCCCTATGCGTATGCTTTGCGCCGCCGTCCGTTGCTCTCTTTTCCGATTATTTCCTGCGCGTATGGCGAATAACAAAAAATGTGATGACCCAGACCGTGAAGCCGACGAGCAGATATTGCATGGCAGCGTTCTCCTTTCTGCGGTTCATTGCTTTTCGCGTTTGGCCGTCAGCTCGCGCTTGAGCCGTTCGCCGGTCGGCGTGGCGGCAAGGCCGCCGAGCGCCGTTTCGCGGAACTCGACCGGCATACGCCGCCCGACCTCGCCCATCGCGTCGATGACCTCATCGACGGGGATGCGGCTCTCGATGCCCGCGAGCGCCATATCCGCCGCACTCACGGCGTTGACCGCACCGATGACATTGCGCTTGACGCAGGGCACCTCGACCAGTCCTGCGACGGGGTCGCAGACAAGGCCCATGAGATTCTTGAGCGCCATCGCCACCGCGTGACCGATCTGCTCGCCCTCGCCGCCGCGCAGGGCGACGAGCGCGCCCGCCGCCATGGCGGACGCCGTGCCGATCTCCGCCTGACAGCCGCCGGACGCGCCCGCGATGCTCGCCTTGTAGGCGATGATCGAGCCGATGCCTGCGGCGACGTAGAGCGCCTCGAGCAGCTGGTGCTGCGTCAGCTCCTCGTACTTGCACAGCGGCAGCAGCACCGCCGGCAGAACGCCGCAGGCGCCCGCCGTGGGAGCCGCGACGATGCGGCGCATACAGGCGTTGGACTCCGCCATGGAAAGCGCCTCGGCGATGACCTCGCTGACGTAGCCGCCGGTCATGGCGCAGCCACGGAAGGTATACTGGCGCATCTTCATGCCGTCGCCGCCGACCAGTCCGCTCACCGAGCGCTTGCGGCCCGTGTAGCTGTCCGCCGCGTCCTGCATGGCCTGCCAGGTCGTGAGCATCTTCGCCATACTCGCCTCGCGGCTGACCTGCCGCTCGTCCATGTCGTCGGCAAGGACGACCTCCCAGAACTCCTGCCCGTTCCGCGCCATGCGCTCAAAGATTTCGCTCATCGAAGCCAGAGCCATCCTCGTCGTCCTCCTTATCGTAGTATGTCACGCCCAGAATACCGGGCAGCTCGGAGATGAACTCCACCTGCTTGGGCTTGATGTGCTGATCGGTCTCGATGACCATGAGCGCGTCGCCGCCGCGCTTGTGGCGGTGGACGCTCATATTCGCCACGTTCACGCGCAGCTGGTTCAAAATGCTCGTCACCGCGGCGACGGAGCCGAACTCGTCCTGATTGCGCACGACGAGCGTATTGCTCTCGCCGGTGAAGTTGACCTCGATGCCGTCGAGCTTGTTGACCATGATGCGCCCGCCGCCGAGCGAGCTTGCCTGCACGGTCAGCGCACGGCCGCCTTTGCCTGTCAGCTCCAGCACGGCGGTGTTCGGGTGCGCGTCGCGCAGGTCGATCTCGTCGATGGTATAGCGCAGCCCCGCCTTCTTCGCCTCCTCAAAGGCGTTGGGGATGCGCAGATCGTCCGGCTTCATGCCGAGCAGTCCCGCGACGAGCGCACGGTCGGTGCCGTGGCCCTTTCCCGTTTCGGCAAACGAGCCGTAAAGGTGGAGCTTCGCGTCCGCGACCTCCTCACCGAGCAGGGTGCGCGCCATCGCGCCGATGCGGGCAGCGCCCGCCGTGTGCGAGCTGGACGGCCCGACCATCACGGGGCCTAAAATATCAAAAATGTCCATACCGTTTTTCTCCTTTTCGGTAATGGTAGTCTGTGCCATTATAGCAGACACGGCGCAGATTGCAAGCTCACTTCCCGAGGGGCACGATCACGCCAAGCAGCCACGCGCGGGTCTCCGCGTCGAGATGCGGCGCGAGCGTTTCGTAAACACGCGCGTGGTAGGCGTTGAGCTGCGTGATCTCGCGGTCGCTCAGGAGCGACGGGTCGATGGTATCGCGGTCGAAGGGTGCGAGCGTCAGCGGCTCGAGCGAAAGGAAGCGTCCGTAGGCGTTGGTCTCCGCCTCGCGCACGAGCAGAAGATTTTCCAGCCGCACGCCGAATTTTCCCGCAAGGTACAGCCCCGGCTCGTCCGAGAAGATCATGCCCGGCTCCAGCGCGGTGTGCCGCGCGTTGGAGGCGATGCTCCAATGGATGCGCTGCGGTCCCTCGTGGACGCTGAGCAGATAGCCGACGCCGTGGCCGGTGCCGTGGTTGTAGTCCAATCCCTCGTCCCAAAGCGGGCCGCGGGCGAGAATGTCAAGGTTCTCCCCCGTCACGCCCGCGCGAAAGCGCGCGGCGGCGAGGGCGAGGTGTCCGCGCAGGACGAGCGTGCAGGCGCGCTTCTCCTCCTCGGCGACCGGGCCAAGTGCGACGGTGCGCGTTACGTCGGTCGTGCCGGTGCGGTAGTGACCGCCGGTGTCGGCGAGGAGCAGTCCGTGCGCTTCGAGCGGCACGTCGGTCTCCTCCGTCGCCTCGTAGTGGACGATGGCGCCGTGGGGGCCATAGGCGAGAATGGGGTCGAAGCTCGGCTCAAGATAGTCCGCGCTTTCGCGGCGGTATTCCTCCAATTTCGCGGCGGCGGAAAGCTCGGTGGCTCCCTCCCGCACGGCATCGTGCTTGAGCCAGCGGAGAAAGCGCGTGAGCGCGATGCCGTCGGCAAGGTGCGCGCGGCGGAGGTTCTCCTGCTCCACGGCATTCTTGACCGCCTTCATGGGCACAATGGGACTGGGACGGTCGAGCGTCTCCGCGCCGTCCGGCACGCTCTGCGTCAGGCGATAGTTCGCCGTCGTGCCGTCGAGCAGCACGCGCGTGCCGCGCGGCAGAGCACGGACAAGGCCGTAGATGCTTTCATAGTCCGCAAGGCGCACGCCGTCAGCGGCGAGCGCCGCTTTCACTTTCTCGCCGACCGCGCCCGCGCGGGCGCAGAGCACGGCATCCTCCTTCGTCAGCAGCAGAAAGCCGAGGAACACCGGCGTGCAGGCCACGTCGTTCCCGCGCAGATCCAGCAGCCACGCAAGCTCGTCGAGCGCCGTGACAACGAAGGCGTCCGCGCCCTCGTCCGCCATCGCCGCGCGCACGCGCGCGAGCTTGTCCGCGCGCGCTTCGCCCGCGTATTCGATCCCCAGCTCCCACACCGGCGCGGCGGAGAGCGGCGGGCGGTCGGGCCAGAGCGCGCCGACAAGGTCTTCGTCCCCTGCAAAGCGGATATGCTTTGTGCGCAGCTTATTCCCGAGCCGCCGCGCAAGCGCGGTGTTGACCGTGCGGGCATCGAAGCCGAGCAGGCTCCCGTCCTCCAGCTCCGCGAGCAGGAAGCGCTCGAGTGTCGGGACGTCCGGCTCGCCGGAGCGCATCAGCTCGATGCCGCTGCCGACCAGCTGGCTCTCCGCCTGCAAAAAGTAGCGCCCGTCCGTCCAGAGGAGAGCGCGGCTCGGCAGGATGAGCAGCGTCCCCGCGCTGCCGGTGAAGCCGGAGAGGTATTCGCGCGCCTTGAAGTAGTCGCCGACATACTCCGAGGCGTGAAAATCATCGGTCGGGACAAGGTAGGCGGCAAGTCCGCGCTGCGCCATCGCGCGGCGAAGCGCCGTGAGCTTTTCTGCGGTGGTCATCATGGTTTCCTCCTGCTGTGCTGTCATTATTGTTCTGCCTTTATAGTATACCGCGGCGCGGGATTTGTAAAGCCGAGCCTTGACAAGCGGTGGGGCAGCGTCTATAATATTTTCACTTATAATGTGTTGGTATGCGCTGCCGTCGGTCCCGAAGGACGCCGAAGGGCGGCGCATAGAAAGGAAACGACATGAAAAAAGAGTACAAAATGAGCGCTGCCCGTCAGCAGGAGCTGCAGGACGAGCTGACCTACCTCAAGACCGTGCGCGAAAAGGAAGTGGCGGAGCTGATCAAAGAGGCCCGCGGCTTCGGCGACCTGAGTGAAAACAGCGAGTACGACGAGGCGAAGAACGAGCAGGGCAAGCTCTACTCCCGCATCGCGGAGCTGGAGGACATTCTGCTTCATGTCGTCATCATCGACGAGAGCGAGGGCGCGTCCAACGCCGTGAGCATCGGCTGCACCGTCACCGTCGTGGACCTCAAGACCGGCCGCGAGATGCCGCCCTACAAGGTCGTGGGCAGTCAGGAGGCCGATCCCATGCACCGCGCCATCAGCGAGGAATCCCCCTTCGGCAAGGCCCTCATGGGTGCGAAGGAGGGCGACGAGATCAGCGTCGAGGCCCCCGTCGGCATCATTCATTACCGTGTGGAAAAGATCGAGCGATAAGGCTCGAGGACGATCATAAGGAGAAAACGATATGGCAGAGAACAATCAGGCAAACGCTCCCGCGCAGGAGCAGGACCTTTCCGAGATCCTCAAGGTCCGCCGCGAAAAGCTGGCGGCGCTGCGCGCCGAGGGACGCGATCCCTTCCAGCAGACGCGCTTTGACGTCAGCCACCACGCGCAGGACATCAAGGACCATTTTGACGAGCTCGAGGGCACCGAGGTCACCGTCGGCGGTCGACTGATGAGCAAGCGCGGCATGGGCAAGGTCAGCTTCTGCGACTTACAGGACAAGTCCGGCCGCATCCAGATCTACGCCCGCAAGGACGAGATGGACGAGGAGGAATACAACCGCTTCAAGAAGTACGACATCGGCGACATCGTCGGTGTGCGCGGCGAGGTGTTCCGCACCCAGCGCGGCGAGATGAGCGTGCGCGCCAAGGAGATCACGCTGCTCTCGAAGTCCCTGCGGCCGCTGCCCGAAAAATTCCACGGTCTGCAGGATAAGGAGCTGCGCTACCGTCAGCGTTACGTCGATCTCATCGTCAATCCCGAGAGCAAGCGCAACTTTGAGATCCGCTCGAAATTTGTGGCGTTCCTGCGCCGCTACCTCGACGGCCTCGGCTTCATGGAGGTCGAGACGCCCGTGCTCAGCCCCATCGCGGGCGGCGCGAACGCGCGGCCGTTCATCACGCATCACAATACGCTCGACATTGATATGTATATGCGCATCGCCACCGAGCTGCACCTCAAGCGCCTGATCGTCGGCGGTCTGGAGCGCGTGTACGAGGTCGGCCGCATTTTCCGCAACGAGGGCATGGACACCAAACACAACCCCGAGTTCACCACCTGCGAGCTCTATCAGGCGTTCACGAACCTTGACGGCATGATGGACATTCTGGAGGGCATTCTCGCGGGCGCCGCGAAGGAAATTCTCGGCACCTATCAGCTCCAGTGGCTCGGCCACGATATTGACCTCACCCCGTCGTGGAAGCGCGTCACGATGGCCGACGCCGTCAAGGAAGTGACCGGCGCGGACTTCATGGCGATCGAGGGCGACAACGACGCCGCCGTCGCGCTCGCCAAGAGCGTCGGCGTCGATATGGACGGTGTGGACAAGACCTGGGGCAACGCCCTCTACGAGACCTTCGACCAGAAGGTCGAGGAGACGCTCATCCAGCCGACGTTCATCACCATGTATCCCGTCGAGGTCAGCCCGCTCGCCAAGCGCAGCCCGTCCGACCCGCACCTGACCGAGCGCTACGAGATGTTCGTGTGCGGCTGCGAGATGGGCAACGCCTTCACCGAGCTCAACGACCCGATGGATCAGTATGAGCGCTTCAAGGCGCAGGTCGAAAAGCGCGCCAACGGCGACGACGAGGCGGAGATGATGGACGAGGACTACGTTATGGCTCTCGAATACGGTCTGCCCCCGACGGGCGGTCTGGGCTTCGGCATCGACCGCTGCGCGATGATGCTCTGCGGCACGGATTCCATCCGCGATGTGATCCTGTTCCCGACCATGCGCCCGTAACGGCTTGGTTATAAAGTAGGCGGCTGCCGATGGCAGCCGCCTACTTTTTTCAGATCACGTAGTCATCGCCGCTGTGCTCGCGCTGGCGGTCGATCAGATCCTGCAGCGTGACGCCCGCGAGATAATCCTCGATCACACGGTCCAGGCCCTGCCAGAGCGGGAGAGTCGGGCAATTCGCGCTGCGCGGGCAGGTGTTGACCTCGCAGTCCAGACAGGCCACGGGGGCAAGACTTCCCTCGGTCAGGCGCAGAATGTCCCGCGCGGTGTAGTCCTCCGGCCGGCGGGCCAGCCGGTAGCCGCCCTGATAGCCGCGGTTCGTGAGCAGGAAGCCGGCGCGGCTGAGCGTCGGAACGATCTGCTCGAGGTATTTTTTGGAGATATCCTGCCGTTGGGCAACGTCCTTGAGCGATACGCAGCCGTCTCCCTGATGCTCCGCAAGGTCGAGCATCAGGCGCAGCGCGTAGCGTCCCTTGGTCGAGATACGCATAGGCTCACCTTCCGTTTTTTATCTATAATACCATATACTTTGTAGGAATTCAAGCGCAGCGCCCGCCGCGCTTGAATTTTGTCCGCCCGTATGCTATACTTTCTTCATTCTGTACACGGAGGAATACGCCCATGACGCTCCAACAGCTCCACTATGCCATCGTCATTTCCGAGACCGGCTCGATGAACAAGGCGGCGGAACGGCTCTACATCGCCCAGCCCTCGCTCACCGGCGCGATGCAGGAGCTGGAGCGTGAGCTCGGCATCACCATCTTCCACCGCAGCGGACGCGGCGTGACGCTGACGAACGACGGACAGGAGTTCATCGACTATGCCCGTCAGGTCTACCACCAGTATGAGACGCTGGCGGAGAAGTACGCGCATCCCAACGAGCTGAAAAAGAAGTTCGGCGTGACGACGCAGCACTATTCCTTCGCGGTCAAGGCCTTCGTGGAGATGGCCAAGAGCTTCGATACCGCCAAATACGATTTCGCCATCCGCGAGAGCAAGACGCGCGAGGTCATCGACGACGTCGCAAGCCTGCGCAGCGAGATCGGCATCCTCTACCTCAGCGACTTCAACCGCAACGTTATCACGAAGATCCTCCGCGCGAACGACATTGAGTTCCACGAGCTGATGGACTGCAAGTCCTATGTCTTTCTGTGGAAAAATCACCCGCTCGCCGACCGCGCAGAGATCCACGGCGAGGAGCTGAGCGATTACCCCTTCCTCTCCTTTGAGCAGGGCGGCAACGACTCCTTCTACTTTTCCGAGGAGCTGTCGTCCATGAACGACTACTCCCAGACCGTCAAGGTCAACGACCGCGCCACGATGGTCAACCTGATGGTCGGGCTCTACGGCTACACGCTCTGCTCGGGCATCGTGTGCGAGGAGCTCAACGGCGGGGACTACCGCGTCATTCCCCTTTCGGACGACAGCCCCATCAACGGCGTGATGAAGGTCGGCTATATCGTGAAGAAAAACCAGATCCTCAGCAGTGTCGGCAAGCTGTATATCGAAAAAATACAGGAATTTCTTCACGCGGCACAGGGCGATTTGTCCAACTGATACTCTCCTGTTTTGTTCATATCGTCAATATATGTCTCGATATTATGCCATTGGAGTATATGAAACGCACTATGCTATAGCTTGCACCTATAACTCATTATCCTTATAGCGTATTGGACAAATGGCGAAGCATCGTGTATAACTAACAGCGTCCCAAGCAAAGGAGGTCAAACACGATGCTCAAGCTGTTGAAAGAGCGAATGTGTCCGCATGGTTCGTGTTCCCGCATGAGCGGTCGAATGTGACCGCGGATCGTCGCATCAAAAATCATTCAAATAATATCAAAATCAAGAAAAGGAAGAATAAAATCATGAAAAAGCTCATTTCTCTTGCCCTCGCGGCAGTTCTCGCCCTCGGTATTCTCTCCGGCTGCGGCAAAAAGGCCGACGCCGCCATTCAGATCGCAGTCCCCAACGACACCACCAACGAAGCCCGCGCCCTGCTGCTGCTCGAAGCCAACGGCATCATCAAGCTCAAGGACGGCGCCGGCATCACCGCCACCAAGAACGACATCGCCGAGAATCCCCACAACGTCGAGATCGTTGAGACCGAAGCCGCGCAGATCCCCAACATTCTCAAGGATGTGGACTACGCCGTCATCAACTCCAACTACGCTATCAACGCCGGTCTGAATCCTGTCAAGGATTCTCTGGTCATTGAAGGCTCCGCCTCCGCTTACGCCAACATCCTCGCTGTCAAGGAAGGCAACGAGTCCAGCGACAAGGTCAAGGCTCTGGTCGCCGCGCTCGAGAGCCAGCAGGTCGCCGATTACATCGCCGAGAAGTATGACGGTGCGGTCGTGAGCACCGTCGAGAATCCGGGCGACGGCTACGACGCCAGTGTCGACTATGCTGCGCTCGCGGGTCAGACCATCTCCGTCGCCGCCTCCCCCACGCCCCACGCCGAGATCCTCGAGGTCGCCAAGGAGATCCTTGCCGAAAAGGACATCACCCTCGACATTCAGACCTACAACGACTACGTTGTGCCCAACACCGTCGTGGAGGACGGCACCGTGGACGCCAACTACTTCCAGCACACCCCCTATCTTGATGATTTCAACAAGGAAAACGGCACCCACATCGTCTCCGTCGCTGCCATTCACGTCGAGCCCATGGGTCTCTACGGCGGCAAGCAGACCACGCTGGATGCCCTGAAGTAAGATAAAAGAAAGGAGGAGAATTCCTTGATCGAACTCAAGCACGTCAGCAAAGTCTTTGAGACCGCCGGTGGGCGGGTGGAAGCCCTCAAGGATATCTCCCTGACCATTCCGGACGGTGACGTTTACGGCATCATCGGCATGAGCGGCGCCGGCAAGAGCACGCTGGTGCGCTGCATCAATATGCTCGAGCGCCCCACCTCCGGCGAGGTCATCGTCAACGGAAAACGTTTGGATACCATGTCGCCCGCGCAGCTCCGTGCTGCGCGGCGCGACATTACCATGATCTTCCAGCGCTTCAATCTGCTCATGCAGCGGAACTGCCTGGATAATGTCTGTTTCCCGATGGAGCTTGCCGGGGTCAGCCGCCGTGAGGCGGCTTCTCGCGCGCAGGAGCTTCTGGAGACGGTCGGCCTGCCCGACAAGGCGAAGGCCTATCCCGCGCAGCTCTCCGGCGGTCAGCAGCAGCGCGTCGCCATTGCCCGTGCGCTGGCGACGAACCCCAAGGTCCTGCTGTGCGACGAAGCGACCAGCGCGCTCGACCCCAAGACGACACGCCAGATCCTTGAGCTCATCGGCGACATCAACAAAAAGCTCGGCATCACGGTCGTCATCATCACGCACCAGATGAGCGTGGTGAAGAGCGTGTGCAACCATGTCGCCATTTTGGACGACGGCGAGGTGGTGGAGGACGGTCTCGTTTCCACCGTCTTCTCCGCGCCGAAATCCGCCGCCGCGCGCCATCTTGTTTTCCCCGGCGGCGCGGACGTCACGGTGTCCGATCCCACACAGGAGCGCCGCATCCGCCTCATCTTCCGCAGCGCAAAGACTACCTCGATCCCGCTGGTGGCCCGTCTCGCGACGGAGGAGAACATCGCGGCCAACGTCATTTCCGCCAGCACGCAGAAGCTCTCGGAGGAGATCTACGGCAGTATGCTGCTCGGCGTCCCCGCGGCGCAGTTTGACCGTGCGTGGGAATTTCTGAGCGGGATCGAAAATCTTCAGGTCGAGGAGGCGAGCGTCGGTGTACAGTAATCTTTTCTCTCCCGAGTCCATCGAGGAGCTGACCGCAGCGCTGCAAACGCAGTTCCTCTCCGCCATCTGGGAAACCTTCTATGTTACGCTCCTCTCCACGGCCTTCGCCATCGTGATCGGTCTGCCGCTGGGCGTGCTGCTCGTGGTGGGCGAAAGGGACGGCGTGCTGCCGCTTCCCCGCTGGCTGATGAGCGTGCTGAACGTTCTTATCAACCTGCTGCGCTCTATTCCGTTCCTGATCCTGATGATCATGGTCTTTCCGCTCTCGCGCCTCATCATCGGCACGACCGTCGGCACCAGGGCGACCATCGTTCCGCTCGTCATCGCGGCCTTTCCGTTCGTCGCGCGTCTCGTCGAGAGCAGCCTGCGTGAGCTGGACCCCAACATCATCGAGGCCGCGCAGAGCATGGGCGCGACGCCCATGCAGATCATCTGCAAGGTGATGATCCCCGAAAGCATCCCCTCTCTGCTGCAGAACTTCACCATCGCGCTCACGACCATCCTCGGCTACTCGGCCATGAGCGGCATCATCGGCGGCGGCGGCCTCGGCAAGATCGCCATCGACTACGGCTTCTACCGCTACAAATATCTCGTGATGTACGTGGCGGTCATCCTGCTCATTCTGCTCGTGCAGCTCTTCCAGAGCGTCGGCACGAAGCTCGCCGCCAAGTGCGACAAGCGTCTGAAAAACCGCTGAATACAGCAAAAGAGAACCGCGCGGCGGTTCTCTTTTTTCATGCAGAGGGCGGAGCCATACGGCTCCGCCCCCTTCGCTATTATTTGCCCGCCTTGCGCAGCGCTGCGGCGACAAAGCCGGTGAAGAGCGGGTGCGGACGGTCAGGACGGCTCTTGAATTCGGGGTGGAACTGGCAGCCGACGTACCAATCCTGCTCGCTCAGCTCGGCGATCTCAACGAGCGAGCCGTCCGGCGAGGTACCGGAGAAGGTCATGCCCGCGCGCTCAAGCTCCTCGCGGAAGAGGTTATTGAACTCGTAGCGGTGACGGTGGCGCTCGGAGATCTCGCGTGTGCCGTAGGCGGCATACGCCTTCGTGCCCTCGCCGAGCACGCAGGGGTATTTGCCGAGACGCATCGTGCCGCCCTTGGCGGTCACGCCGATCTGGTCGGGCAGCAGCGCGATGACCGGGTGCGCGGTGAGGGAGGAGAACTCCGCGCTGTGCGCGTCGGCCCAGCCGACGGCGTGGCGCGCAAACTCGATGACGGCGATCTGCATACCGAGGCAGATGCCGAGATAGGGCACGCCGTTCTCGCGCGCGTACTGCGCGGCGAGGATCATGCCCTCGATGCCGCGGTCGCCGAAGCCGCCGGGCACCAGCACGCCCGTGCAGCCGCCGAGAACGGAGGCGACATTCTCCGCCGTCAGCGTTTCGGAATCGACCCATTGGATCGTCACCTGCGCGTCGCAGGCCGTGCCCGCGTGGAAGAGCGACTCAACGACGCTCAGATAAGCGTCGTGCAGACCGGTATACTTGCCGACGAGTGCGATGGTCACCTGTTTGTGCGCGTGCTTGATCTTCTCGACGAGCGCCGTCCATGCCTTCATATCCGGCTCGCCGCAGTCAAAGCCGAGCTTGCGGCAGACCTCGCGGCAGAGGCCGGCGTCCTCAAGCAGCAGCGGCACCTCATAGAGCGTGGAGGCCGTGACGTTCGGGATCACGCACTCCGGCTCAACGTTGCAGAACAGCGCGATCTTATGGCGCACATCGTCGGGCAGCGGGCTGTCCGTGCGGCAGACGAGGATGTCCGGCTGGATGCCGAGCGAGAGCAGCTCCTTGACGGAATGCTGCGTGGGCTTGCTCTTGAGCTCGCCGCTGCCGGGGATGGAGACGATGAGCGGAACGTGGATAAAGAGGACGTTTCCTCTCCCCTTTTCCGCCGCGACCTGACGGATCGCTTCAAGGAACGGCTGGCTCTCGATGTCGCCCACCGTACCGCCGATCTCCGTGATGCACACGTCGGTCTCGCCGTCGTCCATGGCGTAGACGCGGCTTTTGATCTCGTCGGTGACGTGCGGAATGATCTGTACCGTGCCGCCAAGGTAGCCACCCTGCCGCTCGCGGTTGAGGACGCTCCAGTAGACCTTGCCGGAGGAGACGGAAGCGTTCGCGTTCAGCGCCTCATCCACGAAGCGCTCGTAGTGGCCGAGGTCCAGGTCGGTCTCCGCGCCGTCGTCGGTGACAAAGACCTCGCCGTGCTGGTAGGGACTCATCGTGCCGGGGTCCACATTGAGATAGGGGTCGAATTTCTGGTTCTTTACACGCAGCCCGCACTGCTTCAGCAGGCGGCCGAGCGACGCCGCGCAGATGCCCTTGCCGAGACCGGACACCACGCCGCCGGTGACAAAAATGTACTTCATATTCTCCTCCACAACACAAATAAATTGGAAAAATCATTTCAAAAGGAACGCTCAGAGAGCGTTCCTTTTGGGGATCAAACAGAGAAAAGCAGATCGTAGAAGGTCGGATACGGCCAGTACTTGCCGGCGGTCAGCGTCTCGAGACGGTCGACGGTATCGCGCACCGCGTCCATATCAGCGGCAACAACGTCGTGGTAATAGCGCATCTCCTCTTCGCCGGAGGCACCGACGGGCGCGGTCTCCAGCGCAGTCTTGAGCGTCACGGTCTGCTCGAGCAGCTTGTCGTTGAGGATGCCGATGGAGTTGGCCAGCGACTTCTCGACGTGGCAGGGCAGCTCGGGCGCAGCCTCGTGCTTGCGCAGCATCGTCTCGCAGAGCTTGCTCTCATACTCGGAAGCGGCGTTGAGGATCTCATGCTGGACCATATCGACCATGGTGGCCGCTTCGATGTGGATGACCTTGCGGTACTTCTCCATGTGGATCTCGTGGCGGGAGAGCATTTCCTCCTTCGTGTAAACGCCGTGCTTCATCATCAGTTCGACGTTCTTGGGCAGAACATAGGTCGGCAGGGCGTCGGCGGTGCTGCGCAGATTCGCAAGACCACGGCGCGCGGCCTCCTCGACCCACGCCTCCTCATAGCCGTTGCCGTTAAAGATGATGCGGCCATGCTCGATGAACGCCTTGCGCACAAGGTCATGCAGCGCCTTGTTGAAGTCCGGCGCTTCCTTGAGCACCGCGTAGAACCGGCTGAGCTCCTCCGCCATGATGGTGTTGAGCACCGTGACAGGGCCGGCGATGGACTGGCTGGAGCCGGGCATACGGAACTCGAACTTGTTGCCGGTGAAGGCCACGGGCGAGGTGCGGTTGCGGTCGGTGGTGTCCTGCGGGATGGAGGGCAGCACGTCCACGCCGATGCGCAGCGTCTTGCGCTCGGTCTCGGTATAGTCGCTCTCACCGACGATGGCGTCGATGATGCTCTGCAGCTCGGAGCCGAGGAAGACGGAGATGATGGCCGGCGGCGCTTCCTGCGCGCCAAGACGGTGATCGTTGCCCGCGAAGGCGACAGAGCAGCGCAGCAGCTCCTGATACTCGTCCACGCCCTTGACAAAGGCGGCGAGGAAGAGCAGGAACACGGCGTTCTGGCTGGGCGTTTTGCCGGGGGAGAACAGATTCTCGCCCGTGTCGGTGGAAAGCGACCAGTTGACGTGCTTACCGGAGCCGTTGACGCCGGCAAAGGGCTTTTCATGCAGCAGGCAGACGAGGCCGTGGCGCTCGGCCACCTTCTTCATCGTCTCCATGACGAGCTGGTTCTGATCGTTGGCGGTGTTGGCGTCGCAGTAGATGGGGGCCATCTCGTGCTGACCGGGGGCGACCTCGTTGTGCTTGGTCTTGGAGAGCACGCCGAGCTTCCACAGCTCCTCGTCCAGCTCCTTCATAAAGGCCGCCACGCGCGGGCGGATGACGCCGAAGTAGTGGTCGTCCAGCTCCTGGCCCTTGGGCGGCTTGCTGCCGAAGAGGGCGCGGCCGCACAGCCGCAGGTCCTCACGCTTGAGGTACAGCTCGCGGTCAATGAGGAAATACTCCTGCTCGGGGCCGACCTGCGGCGTGACCTTACCGACGTCCTTCTGGCTGTCGAAAAGATGCAGCAGCTTCACCGCTTCGCGGTTGACCGCCTCGTTCGAGCGCAGCAGCGGGGTCTTCTTGTCCAGCGCCGCGCCGCCGTAGGAGCAGAACACCGTCGGGATGCAGAGGCTGCCGTCCTTGATGAAGGCAAAGGCGGTGGGGTCCCACGCGCTGTAGCCGCGCGCCTCAAAGGTCGCGCGCAGGCCGCCGGAGGGGAAGCTCGAAGCGTCGGGCTCGCCGCACACCAGCTCCTTGCCGGAGAAGTCCATGATGATCTTGCCGCCGCCGATGGGATTGATAAAGCTGTCGTGCTTTTCGGCGGTGATGCCGGTCAAGGGCTGGAACCAATGGGTAAAATGCGTCGCGCCATGCTCCAGCGCCCAGGTCTTCATGGCCTCGGCGATATCGTTCGCGGCGGTCAGCGGCAGCGGCTTGCCGCTTTTCAGGCAGTCGCGCCAGACTTCCATCGCCTGATGCGGAACATACTGCTCCATCGTTCCCTCATTAAAGGACATCGAACCAAACAGCTCGGGAATACGATCTTTTTCACTCATCGTTACGAACCTCCTTATTCGTTTTTTATTTACAAAAAATATGGATAGATTCTACCTCTGCAAGTTTCCGACGTCAAGACTTCATATTGTTCAAGCTTTTTCCAATATCCGGGCAATGTGTTGGCGCTGTCCACAAAATTGCTGCAAGAGAAAAAATTTCTCTTGCATTGCATAGGGCGCCGTGCTATGATAAGCATGGACTCACCTTTGGGGTGTGTCTTTTTTCGTTTTCTGCGCAAACTATTTCAGGGGCGACGCGTCACTCCTTGAGATAAACGAAGCGGTAGCCCACTCCGAGCGCCGCGCCGCCGACAAGGTTCCCGAGCGTCACCGCCGCGAGGTTTTCAAGACAGCCGGCAAGCGTCAGCGTCGTTTCCATACCGTACTCCGCCGCGGCAAACGCACCGGCGGGCAGGTAGTACAGGTTCGCGACGCAGTGCTCATAGCCGCAGAGGACAAAGAGCAGGATGGGGAAAAAGAGCGCGATGACCTTCCCCTCCGCGCGCTTGGAGGCCGCCGCCATCCACACCGCGAGGCAGACCAGAAAATTGCACAGGACCCCGCGCAGGAAAGCGTCTCCGGCTCCGAGCGCCGCCTTGCTCTCCGCGATGGAGACCATCGAGCGCGCCAGTCCATCGCCGAAAAGCGAGGCTGTGTGGCTGTAGACCGCCAGCACGGCCACCGCCGCGCCGCCCACGGCATTGCCGAGGTAGACGGTCAGCCAGTTACGCAGCAGCTGTGCGGGCGTGATGCGGCGCTCCAGCAGGGCCATCACCATCAGGCAGTTGCCGGTGAAAAGCTCGCTGCCCGCGAGGATCACCATGGAAAGTCCCGCGGGAAACACGCAGGCCGAAAGGAGCTTTGCAAGCGAGCCGCTCTCCACCGTCACGGCGGCCGCCGTCGCACCGACGCCTGCGAGCGCGATGTAGGCTCCCGCCAATATGGCGAGCAGGAGCATCTTTCCAAAGGGCAGTCGCGCCTTGCTTTCGCCGGCGGCGAGCAGGCTCCGGGCAATCTCGGGAGGAGTGAGCATGGGCAGATCTCCTTTTCTCTTTCATGCGGATTCATGCGGACACAATATTGATATATTGTATCGAAAAACGTCGGAACGGTCAAGCGCTGCCGAAAAGTTCTTTTCGCGCGAAAGGTTTTTCTAATTTACGGCAAACATTTCGCGCTTTCTCCTTGACAAGTACCCCCACAATATGCTAAGATATCACTTGCGTTTGAGAGTGAGCCGGCTCCTCACAAGCATGGAGAGATGGCTGAGCGGTTGAAAGCACCGGTCTTGAAAACCGGCGATGTGAAAGCATCCGTGGGTTCGAATCCCACTCTCTCCGCCAAATGGAACATCGGCTGAAGAATTTCGACATTTGCGGAAGTACCCAAGTGGCCGAAGGGGCTCCCCTGCTAAGGGAGTAGGGTGTGTAAAAAGCGCCGCGGAGGTTCAAATCCTCTCTTCCGCGCCAAGAAAAACCTTGAAACTACTGTAGTTTCAAGGTTTTTTCGTTTTCCCAGCACCCAAAATTTTGCCTCAGAAGATAGGGACGAAGCGGAAACTTTTGTGCTGTTTCGGAATGTTTTGGAACAGTTTTGTTGTCAAAAATGTTGTCATGGATAAGGCTGTGCCCACGCTGGACACAGCCTTTTGAATTTTGCCCGATTCGGGCACAATTATTTCATCGTCGCGAGCTTGCGGATGAGGTCGCTGCCGTACTTGTAGGCCGCGAGGTAGTCCATCGTCTTGTCCTCAAGGCCGGAGCGCTTTTGGAGCTGTGCGCGGTAGTCCGTGTACTTCGGGCGGTACGCGCCGAGCACCAGCGACAGCTTGCGCTTGCGGCGATACACCCCGTCGCCGTTTGACTGGCTGCCGGTGTTGCCGTTGGAGGTATTGCCCTCGATGGCGGTGACATACTGCCCGCTGACGCTCTCGCAGATGCCGCAATGGTCGGTCTTATACGCCGTGCCGGGCAAGTCGTAGATCAGCACGTCGCCGGGCCGGTAGTCCTTGGTAACCCACTGCCCGTGTGCCTGCGTCCAGCGCATCAGCTCGCCGCAGGAGGCCGTTTTGCCGCCGTCCATAAAGAGCGCCTTGTCCGCCTGCTGAAAGCACCACCACACGAACTGCATACACCAGTACACGCCGTCCATTCCGTATGCCTTGCCGTACTTCTGCCGGTTGCCGCTCTGCTCGACCGTGCCGATCTCTTTGACCGCCACGGCGAGGATGTCACTTGCCTGCGCCATTGTCTTTGTTGTAGTTCGCCGTGGAAATGCCGATGAGCGCGCCCACGAAGGCCACCACGGCGTTAATGGTGGTCGCGACCTCCTGCGCGTAGGGCCAGCCCCACACGCCCGCCAGCGCACTGTAGAGCACGGAGAGAGCGGGCAGGGCAATAAGGCACAGCCACTTCAAAACGTCGTAGACCTTGTCGTTAAATTGCAGTTTCATTTCAATCGTCCTTTCCTTTGATCTTGATATTGGCGAGCAGGGCAAGCTCTGCCGTCCACGCGGCGAACCACGCGACGGTCAGGCTGTCCGGCACGGTCTTGTCGTTGGCGGTGAGTACGAGACTCACGATGCAGTACCACGTCAGGTTAAAGATGGCCGCCCAGACGTACTTGTCGCGCTTGCGCACACCCCGAGCAGCTGCGCGAGGATCGCCAGCACGGAGGCCAGCACGACAACCGCGCACAGCACGCAGACCGCGATGAGGAACACTTGCCACCATGTCATACCGCGCCTCCCGTCAGCAGCCACGCGACGAATGCGCCGACGAGCGCCGCCAGTAGCTTATCCACAAGGCCGTCCCACCGCCTCGCGGGCTTGACCGTGATGACCTTGACGTCGGTCTTGATCTCGGCGATGTCGTCCTTCATGTTGACCTGATCGGTCGCCAGCTCCTTGACCGAGATCGCCAGCTCGGTCAGGGCCTGATGCTCGCTCTCGAGCTTTTTGATGCGCCCCTCGTTGCGCAGACTGCGGTCTGCCACCTCCTGCAGCTTCACAGCGATGTCTTCCATAGGCGTTGTCTCTCTCTTTCCGGCGGCAAAAAAGCCGCCCTGTCGTTCTTGACAAAGCGGCGAAAATGGCTATAATGGAAATACGAAGGGCGCTGCCGATAAGCGGTTAGCCTAAAGATTAACAGTCAAACGAGATGACCGCACACCTTGGCCGGGGGCGGTCATTTTCGTTTGCAGATCTGAAAGATCAGACCGGCAAGGCCTATCAGTACGAGCGAGTACGCAAAAAGCGCATCGTATGTAACCATAAGCTCCACCTCCCTTCCGGGAAGTGACCAACCGCCTACCGTATATGGCAACGCCCTAAGGCTCCGAACGGAGCTTGTCCATTTTACTATATGCGCCGCTTGTTGTCAATTCCTGCCGCCTTCGGGCGGCTTTTCTTATTCCGCGCCCTTCGTGCCGCCGTACTCGACCGGCACCAGCTCGGGCAGGCCGCACTCGTTGATCAGGATGTCCGCCACCTGCGGCTTGAGCTTTGCGGGCACCTGCTCAAACTCCGTCTTGCCGAGGATCACTCTCTGTGCGAATAACATTGCCATCATTTCTTTACTTCCTTTCTGTAATGTAAAATATACATTTAACGCCAGCTCGGCGATAAACTCACGCATACACGACTGCCGCCATCTCGGCGATGCAGTCCTCGTAGAAATCCATCTGGTCGCTCTGGGCGCTGACCTGCGCCTTAAGCATGGCGTTTTCGTTTTCCAGCGCCGCCACGCGCTCGTCCGTGGTGGGCGGAGGAGGGGGCGGCTCGGGGAGTTCTTCGGATTCGTATGTATAGCCGCTTGCCGCGCAGTAATCGGCGACAAATGCCTCGTCCGCTATGATGGTATTGATGATTTCACCGTTTTTCAAAATTCGATATCTCATCTGTTATAACTCCTCCAAATAGACTATGACAACGCCGCCTCCACCGCCTTCGGCACCGCTGATGAGCCCGCCGCCACGACCGGCATAGGTTGACGCATCTTCTCCGTCACAGAAAAAACCGCCGCCATTACTCGAACCGGAGGGGCCTCCGGCGCCGCCGTTACCGCAATAGCCGCCGCCTCCGCCAGCCCCTCCGTCACCGCCGTTTCCTCCGGTTTCGCCGGATGATCCCGCCTTCCCACCGGCCGCCGTCAGCAGCGAACCAAACTGAGTTTGCCCCCTGGAGGAATTATTAGAACCGCCTGCTCCACAGACAATCGTGACCTCGGTATTCTTGGGGATCGTAAACTCCCCGGTCTCAACATATCCTCCACCGCCACCGCCGGAATTTCCGTTTCCTCTACCGCCGCCGCCCACAGCGAAAACCTTAAACAGCTGCCCCTTTGCTTTGGGCGCAGTCCATGTCTGTGATGTCGTATTTTTTCAATTTTAATAGGGCGGATGTCATTTTTTCCTGCAAGCGCCGCAAAGGCTCCGTCCGGCGTTGCGGCTCCGTCCGGCGTTGCGGCTGCGTCAAGCCCCATCAAAGCCGCAGTCGCGTCGCTGAGCAAACTCGCCTTGTTGAGCGGCGTGCCCTCCTGCGCGGGCTGGTCGGCGCGCGTGAGGTCGTAAGTGTTGGCCTGTCCCGCGACCGGCTCCAGCTTCACGCGCCCGGGGTACAACGATACTCTGTCCTGCATAAAATCATCCTTTCAAAAAGCTTGACTTTTGATATCATATATGATACTATAACCTTGGTAAAGGGAGGCGACGCGAATGGAGATCAGACTGAAAAAGCAGCCGCAAAAGTACCTGTGCGCTGTGGACGAGAAAACACGGCAGAAGCTCTACAAAGCGCTCGACCAGATCGCAAGGTTTGAGGGCAACATCGTCCCGCTCGGCGGATATAAAACCGCTTTCGCTATAAAATCGACCATTACCGCATAACCTTTGACTGGGTCCGTGGCGAAATCGTCATTACCGTGATCGAGATCAACACACGCACGAATATCAAGTATTAAGGAGTTGTGTATATGAATCCTGAAATCGAAAAGCGCATTGCCGCTGTTACCGCAAAGGAGCCGGAGTATCTGACCGCCGAGGAGGAAGCCTCGCTTGCTGCCGCCGAAGCAATGGACGACGGGACGACCGTCAGCCTTGATGACCTCAAGCGCGAGCTGGAGGATTATAGTGGGAAGCTCGTCCTGCGTATTCCCCGCAGCCTGCATAAGGCATTGAAGGAGGCTGCAAAGGTCGAAGGCGTAAGCCTGAATCAATACATGATCTACAAGCTGTCTCATTGACCGCCCTTCGGGGCGGTTTTTTCATACCTCGCCGGCGTACAGCTCGCCGGCGAAGTACCATGATTTTGTGATGTTGGTAATGAGCGCGTCGAGGTCGAGCAAAATCTGCTCAATGTTGTTGGCCTTGACGTAGTTCAGCCCCGCCATGCTCGCCGGGGCCTCTGGCGTGGACGCCATGACCGCGATCCGGCTTCGCAGCGTGACGATGTTCTGCCGGTAGGTTTCCATCTGCCGCTGCGTCGGCGCGTCGCTCGTCAGCCAGTCCTTTTTGACCGTCACGGGGCAGTCGTAGCCGAGCGCCGCGAAGCGGCCCGCGATGTACTCCACCGCCGCACCCACGCGGTTGAGGTCAGAGGCGTTGTAAAAGCCCTTGTCGGTCTCATTCTCCACGTCCGCACGCGTGCGGTCGGTGATGAGGCTCAACAGACCGTAGTAGAGCGTGAGCGCGTCGTTGGTGCTGACGCCCGCCGCGATGACGGCGGTGAGGGCGACGGCGTAGGTGTCGTCCGCCGCCCGCTCGACCGTAGCCGTCCACGCGCCCTCGATGAGCGTCCAGGTGTAGGCCGTGCCGTTGACCGTGCCGCTCACATAGATGATCTCGCTCGGCAGCGAGACGCTCAGGACCTGCGCGCTCATTCGATCTCCACCGCGATGGCCATCGTCGCGCCCGCGTCGACCGGGTTGGGCGTGATGGTCGCCGACTTGATGACCGGCACCGAGGTGTCGAGCGTCACATTGCGCGTGACCGTGGAGACCTTGCCCGCCGCGTCGGTCGCCGTAATGACGATGGTATTCGCGCCCTCCGCCAGCGTGACGGCCTTGCTGAACGCGCCGCCCGCGCCGACCGTGACGTCGCCCTGATCCGCGCCGTTGAGCGTGATCTTGATCTCCACGGGAGAGGAGGTCGCGTCGTTGGTGATGAAAAAAGAGCTGCACCGACATCACGAGGATGCTGGTACAGCTCTTGAGATTTTGTATGGAATTGTGGGAGCAAAAACTGTCGTCTCTTGGTCTCCTATATACCTATTGGGATTAGATATAGAGCGAGAAAAGACGACAGTTTTTGATAAGGCTGAATTTACATTTCGGGGGGCAAAGGCAAAGACGATATGAACCGGAACAGGTCCACACGGAGGTCGGCAGGATTTATCGCTTTCCGGTCGGGAGCTTTATCCGTTTCGTGCTGAGTTGACTGAGCGAACTAAATTCATCGAAATTTTTAACTAAATCCACGTCATAGATGGCGCAATAGTGCTTTGTCATATCAAGCATAGAGTGGCCTAACAGCTTTTGGAGTGTGAACGCATTGCCTCCGCAATCGACAAGATACTTGCGGGCAAAGGTGTGTCGAAAAAGGTGGATGGAAGTCTTTTTTCCCCCCCCGCGTCTCCTGTTGTCGTCGGCAATACTGCAGCGCAAACCGTTTTCGGTCATTGGCTTATCCGCATCGGATGGAAAGAGCGGTTCATTCGCTTTTCCCTCGCGGTATGTCAGATACTCTTGCAGGATGGCGACCATATCGGAGCAAAGGGGTAGTGGCTGAGGACGGTTGTTCTTGATATGGCGTGTGAAGAGAACTCTGTTTTCCAAATCCAAATCCCGTACCTGAAAACTGCGGACCGTAGAGGCCCGACAACCGCAGTTGAGCAGAAGATTGATGATAACCCATGACCGATATTCGGAGAAATCGCACCGTTTCAGATTCGGCTTTCTGAGCAGCTGTTTCAGCTCTGCATCGGTGTAAGGCGTTTTGACCGTTTTCTCTCCCTTGTATGGTTTAAAGGTATAATAGGATAAGCCCTCAGCTTTGCACCAGTTGAAGAATGAATCCAATGCGACTGTGTAGGTGTGAACGGAATTGCGGGATAGATTTGCACTCAACAGAGCATCTATCAGCGCATTAAAAGAATCCGCTCGAAAAGCGGTCATATCCATTTCTCCTATCGGGCAGTACCTATTGACGGCTTGATAGGCTTGCTGATAGGAGAGGATAGTTTTCTCTCTGACACCGGACGAGCGCTTTGAGGCAAGGAAGGTGCGGAAGTTTTCGTCAATCGTAGTGGCTTTCAGGCGTTTTTTCATCGTGCTTGAATCTCCTTTTTCGTTGTAAAATTCAAGCGCGTTGAAAAGAGCGGCAGGGCGAAAAAGGCAAAAGAAAAAACCGTCAAAACTCAGTAGTTTCAACGGTTTTTCCCATTTTGGTCCGAGTGACTGGAATCGAACCAGCGGCCTCTTGAATCCCATTCTTTCTCCTCGATTATTCGTTGCAGAAAATAAGGAAATCCCATAATTATTCAGAGCTTTTGCGATTTTTAGAATTGCATTTATTCCGCATTTTTCATATATTCCGTTCTCATTCCGCGTCTATTCCGCTTTTAATGCGGGCGAGAACTAGGCGACATCGCGACCATCTTTTGCAAAGAATCAGGTTTTCGTAAAGGGCGCCTTCTCTTACACACCCCTCAGTAAAAGGTGTGCAAAGTCTTTACTCCTTGTCGCACTTCTCAATCGAGCACTCATGCGCTTTCGTCTTTTCATCGTAGTTGATTCCAACTAACAAAATACTGCCAGTGTAGTCTCGGATTGAATCCGGGTATTTTTTGGCCTTAATTTGCCGTAATGCTGTTTCAGCCGATTTGTTCCACTTCAGTTCAATGACCATTGCCGGGTAAGATAAACCGTATTCAGGCTTCGGGATAAAGACAAAGTCTGCAAATCCTCTGCCTGTTGGGAACTCGCGAATCGGTTTGAAATAGTACTGCATCGCACCAAGATACGCAATCGATAAGACACTGCTCAAGGAATTTTCGTTATGGTACTGAATGACGGATGCATACTCGTTATGGATTTTTTCAATCTGCATCGCAACCGACGCACCATCCATATCCAATGTGGCGTTCAAAAGTTTGTTAGAATCCCGCTGAAATGCCGCCATCTCATCCCACTTTCGGCTTTCGATGGCATTTGCCAATTCCTGTCGTATTTCCTCATTTGGCACGAAAGCAGTCTTGGTTTTCTGATGAGCCACCGAAAGCTTCGCTTATCCAACAACCGAAGCTCCTGCTCCGATCTTGGCCACTGAAACGCACCATTGTTTAACCGCTTGTAGAGCAGTACATACCCATCCCCTGAGAAATACAGCGCTTTGATCCGGTCTGTCCGCCGCCCGCAAAACAGAAACAGGCTGTCCTCACACAGTGGCGCCCCGAATTGCTGTGACACGATGGCGGCAAGACCGTCTATGCCCCGGCGCATATCCGTATAGCCGCAAGCCACATAGTATTTCTCTACCCGACTCAGGTCTATCATGTTTGCTGCTGCGAACGCAGGACTGCGGCGACTGCATCGATGTCCACATGTCCCGGCAGTACCATGCTGGCTCCATGATACTC
>CEAH01071219.1_pt1 | contig 28224 bp, 19 predicted proteins | sample 557571 | NCBI WGS metagenome assembly CEAH01 (sample SAMEA3182092, study PRJEB8094) | gut metagenome | biome: human; feature: gut; material: Stool; isolation source: human stools | place: Canada | collected 2013-11-25
GTGCCGATCAGGTACAGGTCCTCGCCCTCGATCTTGTACATCATGGCGTCCATATCCGTCTGGCTCATCACGCCCTCCACCACGTTGCCGTGGATCATAAACGGCGGGATGCAGTAGGTGAAGCCCTTGTCGATCATAAAGTCACGGCCATAAGCGGTGACGGCGGAATGCAGCCGGGCGATGTCGCCCATCAGGTAATAGAAGCCGTTGCCGGATACACGGGCGGCAGCGTCCATATCCACGCCGTCGAAGCGTTCCATGATCTCCGTGTGGTAGGGGATGGGGAAGTCTGGGGTCTTGGGTTCGCCGAAGCGCTCCACCTCTACGTTGCAGCTGTCGTCCGGGCCGATGGGCACGGACTCGTCGATCATCTGGGGGATGACCAGCAGCAGCTTGTTCATGGCCGCCTCGGCGTTGGCCTTCTTCTCCTCCAGACGGGTCATGCGCTCGGCGTTGGCCTTGACGGCGGCGTTGTTGGCATCGATCTCCGCCTGAAGGGCGGCCTTCTCCGCCTCGTCGGCGCACTTTTTCAGCCTGCCGAACAGGGGACCGTTGGCCTTGGAGATCTTGTTGCGCTCGGCCTTCAGGGCCTCGCCCTCGTTGATGGCCTCGCGGCGCTCGCTGTCCAGGGCGATGACCTCGTCCACCAGGGGCAGCTTGGCGTTCTGGAACTTCTTGCGGATATTCTCCTTTACCAGGTCCGGGTTCTCCCGGATAAACTTGATGTCAAGCATATTCTATACCTCTATTTGATGATGTTTCACGTGAAACGCTTATCGCTTTCCCAGCTTCTCCAGAGCCTCCAGCAGGGCGTTCAGGTCCTCGGTGCCGTAGTATTCCAGCTCGATGCGCCCCTTCTTTTTGCCGTTGACGATGCGGCAGGGGCGGCCCAGCTTTTCGCCCAGCTCACGGGCGGCCTCCTCAACATAATTGACGGAAAGCGCGTCCTTTTGGGGCTTTTCTTTTTTCTCGGCGGTGAGTTTTTTCACCAGCAGTTCCGTCTGGCGGACGGAGAGGGCGTCCTTGACCACGGTCTCCGCGGCGGCCTGCTGCTGTTTGCTGCCCAGCGTCAACAGGGCGCGGGCGTGTCCGGCGGACAGCTGTCCGTCCTCCACCATGGCCCGCACCGGCTCGGTCAGTCCCAGCAGGCGCAGGGCGTTGGCCACGGTGGGGCGGGACTTTCCCACCCGCTGCGCGCACTCGTCCTGGGTCATGCCGTATTGCTCCGTCAGCACCCGGTAGCCCTCGGCCTCCTCAATGGGGTTCAGATCCTCTCGCTGGAGGTTTTCGATCATGGCCAGCTCCATGGCCTTGCGGTCGTCGGCCTCGATGACCACCACGGGCACCTGTGTCAGCCCGGCCATCCGCGCCGCCCGCCACCGCCGTTCACCGGCGATGATCTGATAGTAGCCGGATTGCAGCTTCCGCACGGTCAGCGGCTGGATGATGCCGTGTATCCGGATGGAGTCCGCCAAGTCGCTGAGGGCCTCCGGCTCAAAGCTCTTTCTGGGCTGGGTGGAGCAGCTCTCCACCTGGCTGATGGGCAGCAGCAGGGAGGAGGCGCGCTCGTCCTTGGCGGCGATGACGTCATCGCCCAGCAGTGCGCTCAGTCCCTTGCCCAGACCTTTTGTGTTCGCCATACCGCGTCTCCTTTCAGCAGTTGTTCTTCCGCAAAAATTCCGCCGCCAGCGCCGTGTATGCGTCCGCGCCCCGGCAGGTCTTGTCATAGGCGGTGATGGGCTTGCCGTGGCTGGGCGCTTCGCTGAGCCGCACGTTCCGCGGGATCACGGTGCTGTACACCTTCCCGGCAAAAAACCGCTTCAGCTCCTGGGCCACCTGAATGGACAGGTTGGTGCGGCCATCGAACATGGTCAGCAGCACGCCCTCGATGTCCAGCCCCGGGTTCATGCTGCGCCGCACGATACGCACGGTGTTCATCAGGTCGCTGAGTCCCTCCAGCGCGTAATACTCGCCCTGCACCGGGACCAGCAGACTGTTGGCGGCGCACAGTGCGTTCAGCGTCAGCAGCTCCAGCGAGGGCGGACAGTCGATGAAAATGAAATCGTAATTGTCCGCCACCTGCCGCAGCGCGGCCTTCAGCAGGAACTGCCGGTCATCCATGCTGATCATCTCCACGCCGGCGCCGGCCAGCGCCTTGCTGCTTGGCAGCACGTCGCCATAGGGCGTGGTCACGATCAGCTGGGCCGTCTCTGCGCCGTTGATGAGCGCATCGTAGACGCCGTTGCTGGTGGTCTTGTCCACGCCCATGCCGCTGGTGGCGTTGGCCTGGGGGTCAAAATCGCACAGCAACACCCGCTTGCCAGCGGCTTTTACGGCAGCGGCCAGGTTTACACAGGTGGTGGTCTTGCCCACGCCGCCCTTCTGATTTACGATCGCAATGATTTTCGCCACAGCAAATTCCTCTTTCTGTCTGAGTTCATTATGATAGTATATACCACCTGCATGGAGGGTTTCAAGAGGGAAAATGCAAATTTTCGCCTTTTTGTTTCACGTGAAACATAAAGGGACAAAAGCAGGGCGGCTGTTTCACGTGAAACAACCGCCCCGTTCCTTATACCAGTATCACGCCGTTCAGCGGCGGCAATGTCAGGTGCGCTTTCCCGTCGATGACCAGAAATCGCTGTCCGGTCATCGCGTCCTGCGCGGTGGGCGCGTCCCAGGCCAGCGTCAGGTCTGCCGGCGCGTCCCCGGCGTTCAGCGCCGTTACCGTGCGCTCGCCTCCGCACTCACGCTCGATGACCAGAGCGCCGCCTCGGGCCAGCAGATAGCGCAGGGCGCCCGAGCGCAGGCTCTCCCGCGTTCGCCGCAGCTGTCCCAGAGTGCGGAAGAAGTCCGTCAGCGCCGCGTCCTCGCTGCCCCAGGGGAAGGCGCCCCGGTTCAGCGGGTCCTCGAAGCCCTGCACGCCGGCCTCGTCGCCGTAGAAGAGGGTGGGAGAGCCGGGGAAGCTGTAGAGCAGCATTCCCGCCAGACGGAGCTTTGCCAGGCCCCGGGCCAGCTCAGTGGGGGAGAGGCGGTACGCCGCACGCTCCGCCTTGGTTTTCGGTGTGCCCTCCGCGCCCAGCAGCGTCAGAATGCGCGCTGTGTCGTGGGTGCCCAGGAAGTTCATGGCGCCATAGAAGGCGAAGGGCGGGTAGTTCTCACGAATTGTCTCCATGCTGTCGCGGAAGACCGCGGCGTCGCCGCCGGCCAGCCAGTTCAGCAGGGCCGTGCGGAAGGGGTAGTTCATCAGGCCGTGGACCTGGCGGCCCAGCAGGTATCTGCGCCGTTGGGAGTAGGCGATCTTGTTGCTGCCGTCCTCCCAGACCTCACCCAGCAGGTAAGCCCCGGGCTTTTCCGCGTCGATGGCCGAGCGGATACCCTCAATAAAGTCGCCGGGCAGCTCGTCGGCCACATCCAGCCGCCAGCCGTCCGCGCCGCAGCGCAGCCAATGCCGGACCACGCTGTCCTGATCGCCGAAGATGAAGTCACGGTAAGCCGGCTGCGCCTCATTGACGGCGGGCAGGGTCTTCACGCCCCACCAGGCGTCGTAGTCCGACGGCCACGGGTGGAAGCTGTACCAGTTGTAATACTCTGAATTCTGGCTCTGGGCCGCCCCCGGCTCCGGATAATAGCCCTCGGCGTTGAAGTACCGGCTGTTGCTGCCGGTATGGTTGAACACGCCGTCCAGTATCACACGCATCCCACGCTGATGGGCGGCGGTGCACAGGGCGCGGAAGTCAGCCTCTGTGCCCAGCAGCGGGTCGATGGCCCGATAGTCGCCGGTGTCGTAGCGGTGGTTGCTGGCGGCCTCAAAAATGGGGTTCAGATACAGTGTCGTCACACCCAGGCCCGCCAGATAGTCCAGCTTCTCCGTGATGCCCTGCAGCGAGCCGCCAAAGAAGTCGCGGTTGGTGATCTGCCCGTGCTCGTCCGGAAGGAACGCCGGCTGCTCGTTCCAGCCGCGGTGCAGCCACCGGTGCCCGGGCATATGGCTCACGTCCGGCATGGATACACGGCGGAACCGATCCGGGAAGATCTGGTACGTCACGCCGCGCCCGAACCAGTCCGGGGCGGGGGAGGGCTCGTATACCGTCAGCTGCCAGCGTGCCGCCCTCTCCGGCGCGTCCTGCACGCCATTTTTGCCGTACCACACGCAGCGCCCGTCCACGTCCGTCAGGCGGAAGCAGTACCAGCACAGCTCACCGCCAGCCGGCGCGGTGTATGTGCCGGCGAAGCCGCCCTCCGCCGGCGGCAGGGCGCACGTGTCCTCCGTGCCTGCGAACTCCCGGAGCACCAGCAGCTCGCAGCCGTAGTAGGTGTCGTCACCCAGCGCAAAGCGCACTTCGGCGCCGCAGGGGACGGCGCCGAAGGGGTCTTTATAATGATTGTCTCTCGAATTGAAATAGGGTCCCATGTGTGCCTCTTGTCTCTATAACAGATTTACCGCATCAGCGCGTCCTCGCCGGCGGCGGTGGCGCCGGTGCCATCCCGGGTGAACCAGGCGTTGATGATGTCCACGGCCGCATTGGCCAGCAGACTGCCGCTGCCGCCCTTCTCCACCACGATGGCGATGGCGATCTCTGGATCGTCATAGGGGGCGTAGGCCACAAAGGTGCCGTTGGCGATATCCGTACCCACCTGGGCCGAGCCGGTCTTGGCGCCGGCCTCCACCACACAGCGGGAAAAGGCGCTCCGCAGGGAGTCGTAGGTCAGATCGTGCATACCCTTGGTCACCGCCGCCATGGTGCTGTCCGAGATGTTCAGGTCGTTCAGCGGCCCCTTGCCATATACGCCGACAACTCGTGAATTATCATAAGATTTTACGTTTTTCAGAAGATGTGCCTCATAGTGCTCGCCGCCGGATACCAGCGTGGCCACATAGTTGGCCAGCTGCAGGGGGGTGAACAGGTTGTAGGACTGGCCGATGGCCGCCGTGATGGTCTGGCCGTCGGTCCACTCCCGGTCGTGGGCCTCCGCCCACTCCGGGGAGGCCAGCACGCCGCTGACGTCGCCGATCTCAATGCCCGTGGACTGCCCCAGGCCGAAGGCTGTGGCGTACTCGTCCAGCTTCTTGATGCCTGTCAGCCGGCCTACCTCGTAGTAGAAGTAGTTGCAGGAGTCCACGATGGCCTGACTGACGTTGATGCGCCCGTGGGTGGTGTGGGCCTGCCGCCAGATCCAGCACATGGGCTGCGGGTCCACATAGTAGGTGTAGATACCCTTGTCTTCGATAATGGTGCTGGGGGTGATGATGCCCTCCTCCAGCGCCGCCACGGACGTGCACAGCTTGAAGGTGGAGCCGGGGGCGTACACGCCCTGGGTGGCCCGGTTAAACATGGGCAGGCGTTCGTCCTTAACCAGCTCCTCATAGTCCTGGTTGAACGTCTCCAGATCGTAGGTGGGGTAGCTGGCCATGGCCAGTACCTCGCCGGTGCCGACCTGAATGACCGCCGCCGCGCCGCCGCGCTCGTTGCTGTCCTTGTCGATCATGCCCTGAATGGTACTGGCCAGCGTGTCCTCCACCACCTGCTGCAGGTCGATGTCGATGGTCAGCGCCACGGTGCCGCCGGGCTGGGGCTCCCGGGTGTACAGCTCGCCGGTGATCTTGCCGGTCTCGTCGGTGGTGATGAGCCGCTTGCCGTCATTGCCGTGGAGATATTCCTCAAAGGCCTTCTCCACGCCGTCCTTGCCCACCAGGTCATTCATATTGTAGCCCTTGTCGGCGTAGCCCACATAGCCGGTGCTCTCGTCGCTGCGCCACTCCTCCTGCCATATGGCGCCCACGGTGCCCAGAATGTGCGCCGCCAGCTTGGTGTTGTACACCCGCGCCGCCGCTGTCTTGATGGTCACGCCCCGGTACTTTCCGTCGGTGATGCGGCCCAGCAGCTCCGTGGATACATCCTCGGCAAAGGTGTAGCTGCTGCGCCCGTCCAGTTCATACCGCACGCCCACGATCAGACGCGCCTGCGCGTCGGTATAGCTGTCGTCGACCTTGTAGAGCTTCCGCATGGCGGCCAGCACTTCCGCGCTGCCGCCGTCCGTGGGCAGCTTGTTGTCCTCCAGATATTCCCGGAAGCTCTCGGTGAGGCTTTTGCTGGTCAGCTGGGGAGAGGACCCTGTGGTCATGGGCAGGGTGTCGTTCCATGTGACGCCCTGCTCCTGACACAGCTGTATCAGCTGCCAGATGGCGTCGTTCAGCGCGGCCTCGTCCTTGCCGAAGCTGCTCTTGTCTACCACCAGCGTATAGGCCAGCCGGTTGCTCACCAGCACCTTGCCATTCCGGTCGGTGATGATGCCCCGGGAGGCGGTCACCGTTTCGCTGGCGGTGTTGCTGGTGATGGATCTGGCCCGATTTTCGCTGCCGTGTACCACCTGTGCGTCATACAGCACCGCAAAAAACAGCACCAGAAACGCACAGAAAAACCCCAGCAGCACATATACCCGCCGCCGGGAGGGGTGAGGATTTTTCATCATAGCTCGGTTCTCCTATGGTCATTCGCTCAGTGTCCGCCGCTGTGCCCACCGGAACAGCGGGTGCGCCGCCGCCGCGAAGGGCAGCGATACCAAAAGCTCTCTGCCCAGCAGCAGGCCAGCCGCGGTCAGCCCCGCGCCGCTGTGTCCCGCCAGCACCGCCATGTGCAGCAGTCCGCAGAGCAGCATACATACGCCTGTCGCCACCAGCGAGCACACCATGCCCGCCATGATGACCTGCCCGCTCAGCAGCCACGCTGCCGCCGCGCCAAGCAGGAACGCCAGCGCGTAAAAGCACGGCAGGCCCGCCACCGGCGAGAGAAGGTCGCACGCCAGCCCGAAGAATACCGCATACAGCAGCGCCTGCTCGTTGCGCTCCAGCGTGGCCGGTATCACCGCGATGGCCGGCAGCAGGAACGGGTGCACGCCCCATACCCGCACGTATACCAGCACCAGCCCCTGCAGCAGTGCCAGCGCCAGGGCGCACAGACAGTACAATATCCATTTCAGCAGTATCACCCGCCGCGTCATAGCCGTCCTCCGTCATTGGATCACGTCAAAATCCGTGATAATAAACATCTCCTGTATCGCCGCCACATCGCACTTGGGCGAGAGCACCGCGTACCGCGCCAGCCCGCCGTCATCCGTCTGCACGGACTCCACCGTACCGATGACCAGTCCGGCGGGATAGTAGCCGCCCAGTCCGGACGTGACGATCACATCGCCCTTGATCAGGTTCGCGCTGTCGCTGAGGTATTGCAGCCGCAGCCTGCCCTCGGACATCAGGGCCAGGTCGCCGCCGGCCACCGCCGTCTCGCCGGTGCGGAATACCCGCGCACCGAACTGGGAGTCCGTGTCCAGCACCGTGGACAGCCGGCACCAGTTCAGGCCTACATCCGTGACCGCGCCCACCAGGTTCCCGGCGCTGTCCACCGCGCAGTCGCCTATGGCCACACCGTGCTGACTGCCCCGGTCCAGCACCAGCGTGCTGGCCCAGTTGGATACGTCGCGCTGGGTGACGCGGGCCGCCTCGAACACCAGGTCACTGCGCTGCTGCCGCAGGCCCAGCAGCTGGCGCAGCTCTTTATTTTCGGTCGCCGCCGGCTCCATCTGCCGCAGCTGTTCCTCCAGCTCCGCGATCTGCTGCCGCAGCTCGTCGTTCTCCTGCTGCAGGGTCTCCACGTCCTCAAACCGCTGGCTAATGCCGCCGACCCAGCCCGCCACGGCGGAACCCGCCGCCCGGAAGGGCGAGGCGATCACGCCCAGGGCGTTGTGCAGCAGCCCCGTTCCGGAGCTCAGGGCCGACACCACGCACAGCGCCACCGCGATGGTGGCCGCCGCGGCCAGCAGCCATATTCCCGTTTTCGTAAAAAATCGCTTCATGTGTCGTTTGTTCCTCTCTGAAGTCTCCCCCGGCAGGGGAGGCGGCAGCGCACCCTCTCAGAGGGAGCGAAAGGGGCATTATCTCAGCAGCTGTATCCCGAATTCGCCCAGCATCTCCGCCAACAGCACCACCGGCAGCCCCATCACGTTGAAAAAGTCGCCGTCGATGCGCTCCACCAGCAGCGCACCCTGTCCCTGTACGCCGTAGGCCCCGGCCTTGTCCATGGGCTCACCCCCGGCGATATAGGCCTTCAGCTCACGCGCCGTGGCCGGACGGAAATACACATCCGTGTGCTGGGCGCGGGTCAGGGCTTTCTCCCCCTGCCGCACCGTCACACCGGTACAGACGGTGTGGCGCCGACCCTGCAGGGCCGTCAGCATTTGCAGGGCCTCCGCCTCGTCGGCGGGCTTGCCCAGCTTCTTGTCGTCCAGAAACACCATCGTATCCGCCGTGATGACGATCTCGTCCGCGTCGGACGCCACCGCCTGGGATTTCTCCCGGGAGATGTAGCACACCGTCTCCTCCGGCGTCAGCCCGGCGGGGAAGTATTCCTCCACCTCCGGCACCCGGACGGTAAAGTCGGTGATGCCCATCCGACGCAAAAGCTCCTGCCGCCGGGGGGACCCGGAGGCCAGTACGATCTTTGCCATATACGTCACCTGCCTGTGGAGCCGAAGCCGCCGGCGCCCCGGTCCGTCTCGTCCAGGTCCTCCGCCACCGTCACCGTGGGCTGCACCACCGGCACCACCATCAGCTGGGCGATCCGGTCCCCGGGCTGCACCGTGTACGGTTCACGCCCCAGGTTCACCAGCCCCACGCCGATCTCGCCCCGGTAGTCGCTGTCGATGACGCCCACGCCGTTGGAAAGGCACACGCCCTTCTTGATGCCCAGCCCGCTGCGGGCGAACACCAGCGCCGCGTAGTCCGCCGACGGCAGGGCGATGGCGATGCCCGTGGGCACCAGCCGCCGTTCCCCGGCTGCCAGCGTCACCGCCTCGTCGATGCAGGCACACAGGTCCATGCAGGCCGCGCCGGCGGTGGCAAAGCGGGGGAGGGGTATCTCCGTCCCGATCTTGGGGGACAGGGCTTTGATCTTCAGCTCCATAGTAACACCTTTTTCTCCTGAAATTGAATACGGTTTGTAAATTATAACGAGTGTTATACCATTTGTTTTACTCTACGCCCCGGTAGAACAGCCCGCGTGTGCTGCTGTCACCGGCGGTGACGGTCCCGGCCCTGTGGGCGCGGAGAAGCGCCGCGCACTCTGCCGCCGTCTCTGTGGTAAACCGCAGGCGTCCGTACCGCAGGCCGCACCGGAACACCTCCGGCTTGTCCGCCAGCACCAGCGTCTTTCCGTTCTCGATCTCACACCGGCACCCGTAGGCGCACAGCACCGGAAATTGCTCGCCCCGCCGGTCGGTCAGCACGCTGCCCGCCCCATGGGCGCAGCCCGCGCTGTTCTTCGTCACGCAGTTCTCGGTGATCATCAGCGGCAGACGGCCGTAGACGATGGCCTCGCAGTCGATATATTTGCCGAGATCCCGCACCTGCTGCCACCGCAGCTCGAAGCTGGCCGTCACGGACGACAGCTTCTGCTCCTGCCAGAAGCGCACCGCCCGGCTGTTGTACACGTTCAGGCCGAAGTCGCCGCGGAGCGTTTTGCCCAGCCCCTTCACGATGGCCAGGTGGCCCAGGTTGCCGATGGCCGCAGAGGTGACCTCCGGGTGCCGCTGCAGAATATCCCGGAGCACAGGTTCGTCCGCCGTGCGGAATACCCGGGGCAGCACCGCGCAGAATTCCGCCTGCCCGGTATAGGGCATCAGGTCCATCTTATCCAGCAGCTCCGCCGGGATATACACGATAGCGGGGCGTTCCGCCAGCAGCTCGGCCGTCAGCTGATCGGGCCTGCTGATGGACACGGTAAAGTCCAGCTCCGCCGCGCCCGCCGGGGCCTCCGGCAGGGGAGAGGCGGGCAACTCACGGCGCTTCGGGATGTCCGTCCGCCGTGCTGCCAGCTCGTCCAGCAGCTCCCGCCGCAGCGCGTTCACCGCGCTGGCGGACACCATCAGCCCCGCGTCCAGCTCTATTTCGATCTGATCCGCCGCGAACACCGTGCCGCCGGTCTTGGTCAGCCGCTGCCGCAGTTCCTCCTCCGTCACGGCGCGGTTTCGCGCCTCCTCCGGCACGTTGCCCGTAGCCATGCCCATGGCCACGCCGTTCCGGACGGCGCACGCGCCGCCCAGCCGCACCGGTTCGCCCCGGCGCACCGTCAGACGGAGGTTCACCGGTATTTTCCGGTTCTCTTTTCCGTTTTCGTATGTCTCGCGGGCGCGGGCGAATAGCTCCTTTGGCTCCGGCACGTTCTCCGGCCGGGTGCCGAACATGGCCTTGCCCTTTTTACCAAGCCAGTAGCCGTCGGTGAAGCCGCTGCGGGAGAAGGCTTGCTCCAGCGCCCGGGACTCCTCCGCCGTGGGCAGCCGCCTTTCGTCCAGCAGGCGGCGGTAGATGCCCGTTACCACGGCCACGTATTCCGGCCGCTTCAGCCGTCCCTCCAGCTTCAGGCAGGCCACGCCCATAGACGCCATATCCCGCAGATAGGCGGACAGGTTGGCGTCCTTCAGGCTCAGGGGATGCGCGTCCCGGCAGGGGCCGTTCACGCCGTAGGGCAGACGGCAGGGCTGGGCGCAGGCGCCCCGGTTGCCGCTGCGCTGTCCCAGCACGGCGCTCATCTCGCACTGGCCGGAGTAGCACATACACAGCGCCCCGTGGCCGAACACCTCAATCTCCGCGCCGCAGCCGGCGCAGATCTCCCATACCTCGTCCCGGTCCAGCTCCCGGGCCAGCACCACGCGCTCCATGCCCAACGCCGCGGCCGCATTGGCGCCGCCCAGCGTGAACAGGCTCATCTGCGTGCTGGCGTGAAGAGGCAGGTCCGGCACGATCTCCTTTGCCAGGGTCAGCAGGCCCCAGTCCTGCACCAGCACCGCGTCCACGCCCATGGCGCTGGCCTTCCGCAGCGCCGCGGCCGCCCCGGGCAACTCCCGGTCGGTCAGCAGGGTGTTCAGGGTCAAAAAGACCCGCACGCCCCGCAGATGGCAATACCGCACCGCCGACGCGAATTCCTCGTCGGTAAAGTTTTTCGCGCTCCGCCGCGCGTTGAACGCACCGAAGCCCATATACACCGCGTCCGCGCCGTTCTGCACCGCTGCGGTCAGCGCCTCATATCCCCCCGCGGGGGCCAAAAGCTCCATCATTACCGGCGGTTGTTCTGGTTCTGGGCGTTCTGCAGCTTCCGGCGCAGCTCAGCGGCCTCGTTCTTAGCGCGGCTGGCCTCGTCCAGATAGGTCTTCACCTGCCGGCGCAGATTTTCCGCGCCCTCCTGCGCCTTGGTGAGCTGGTCCGCCAGATTGACCGCCGCCAGCACTGCCGCCGCGTCACGGCTCATGTGGGCGCTGTCCATCAGCTTCTGCATCTCCGCATCCACCATGTTGCCGATCTTCTCCATGTAGGCGGCGTCCTCCTCCGCTACGAGGATATACTCCGTGCCGCAGATAGACATCGTTACCCGGTTCGCCATGCCAAAACCCTCCTTAATTCATTTCGTTGGGTATATATACTTATACAAATAGCATTATACCACAAAACCCGCCGGAGAAAAGTCTATTTTGGCGAAAAGCGGAAATTTGTAAAAAGTTGTCCCGCCCCGCTTTACGCCGACCCCTTTTTCGTGTAGAATGGAGAGCACGAATGAGAGGGGAGGTCATCGCCATGGACGGCTATATACTTCGGAACAGGCAGGAGCAGCTGACGCTGTCCGCCGACGCGGCCGACAAGCTGCTGCAAAGCGGGCAGGGCGACGCCGCCCTGCTGTATCTGGCCCTGCGCCGCTTCGGCCGGGGCGTCACACCGGAGGAGCTGGAAAAGGTCCTGCCCATCAGCCGCCTGCGGATCGACGCGGCGGAGAAGGTCCTTCAGGACCTGGACCTGCTGCCTCGACCGGCCCGCCAGGCACCGCCCGATCCGGCGGACGAACGCCCGGTCTACACCGCCCAGGACATCGCCGGATTGCTGACGGACAACGAGGGCTTCCGCCTGCTGGTGCCCCAGACGGAGCAGCAGCTGGGCAAGAAGCTCCGCACCGCCGACTTGCAGATATTGGCCGGTCTTTACGATGACCTGGGTATGCCCGCCGACGTGATCTATCTGCTGGTGTGCCACTGTGTCGAACGGGCCCGCAGCCAGTGGGGCGAGGGCAGACGACCAACCATGCGCCAGGTGGAAAAAGAGGGCTATCGCTGGGCACAGCTTGGCATATTTGACCAGAATTCTGCCGCGGTATACCTGAAAAAATGGGCAGAGCGTAACAGGAAGTATACTTCCTATTTGTCGAATTTACGAATTCTTAACAGGCCGCCGGTGGAGGCCGAACGCCGCTACATCGACCAGTGGATGGACATGGGCTTCCCACCGGAGACGGTGGCTCTGGCCTATGAGCGCACGGTGTTCTACAAGAAGGACCTGAACTGGCGCTATCTTAACGGCATCCTGCGCCGCTGGCACGACGCCGGCTGGCACACGCCCCACCAGGTGGAGCAGGGCGAGACCGCCGCCCAGCGGCCCGCTGCCAGTAAGCCCGCTGCCCCCGCCGGGGACAAGGACGCCTGGATGCGCCGCTATATCAAGAGGTGAGAGTATGTCATACGACGGTATCATCATGCAGCGGGCCATTGCCCGCTTTGACCAGGCCCGCCAGCGCCGGGAGGCCGAGCTGGACCAGCGCCGCCGGGAGGTCTTTGCCCGCCAGCCCCGCCTGCGGGACATCGACCGAACCCTCCGCACCACCATGAGCCGCATCGTGGCCGCCGCCGCCAAAAAGGGCGAGGACCCGCTGCCCGCCCTGCGGGTCCTGCGGGATGAGAACCTCTCCCTGCAGCGCGAGCGCGCCACCCTGTTGGAGGACATGGGCTATCCCGCCGACTATCTGGAGGACAAGCCTGCCTGCTCCCTCTGCGGAGACACCGGCTACACCCGGTCCGGCGTCTGCGCCTGCCTGAAGCAGTACTATGCCCGCGAGCAGTTGGCGGAGCTCTCCCGGCTTCTTCCCTTGGGCGAGGCCCGGTTCGACACCTTCCGCTTCGACCTGTACGACAGCGCCGTGTGGGACAGCTACGGCGTTTCGCCCCGGGCCAACATGGAGCGCAACTTCGACGTCTGCCGGGACTTTGCCCGCCAGTTCTCCCGGGGCAGCGGCAGCCTGCTGCTCTCCGGCGGCACCGGCCTGGGCAAGACGTTCCTCTCCGCCTGCATCGCCCGGGAGGTCAGCGACGCCGGCTTCTCCGTGGTCTACGACACCGCGATCAGCGTTTTCTCCCGCTATGAGGACGCCAAATTCCGTCCCGACGAGGTCAGCGATGCCGACGTCCGCCGCTGTGAGAGCTGCGACCTGCTGATCCTGGACGACCTGGGCACCGAGATGACCACCGCCTTTGTCCAGAGCGCCCTCTATCAGATCGTCAACGGCCGTATGCTCTCCGGCAGGTCCACCATCATCAGCACCAACCTGGCCCCGGACGAGCTGGGCCATCGCTATGGCGCGCCCATCCTCTCCCGCATCGAGGGCGCCTACCAGATCCTGCCCTTCTTCGGCGAGGATATCCGCACAAAGCAGTGACCGCCGCACCCGTCCCGACAGGGGCGGGTGCATTTTTTTATTTCCCGACGGTCTTCGCCCGCTTTCGACAGGCCTCCCGCCGTACAATAGGCAAAAAAAGGAGGCGACCGCCATGAAAAAAGACCAGAAGACCGATTTCCTCTCTGCCCGTGTGCGATACATACCCATCAACGATATCCGTCCCAACCCCCAGCAGCCCCGCCGCCGCTTTGACCCGGAGAGTTTGCAGGAGCTGGCGGCCAGCATCGCCGCCTACGGCATTCTGCAGCCGCTCACCGTCCGGCAGCAGGGCGCAGTCTACGAGCTGGTGGCCGGCGAGCGCCGCTGGCGGGCGGCACGGATCGCCGGGCTGCGGCAGGTGCCCTGTCTGCTGGCCCGGGTGGATGAGGAGGACGCCGCCCTGCTGGCCCTGATCGAGAACCTCCAGCGCCGCGACCTGGACTACATGGAGGAGGCGGCCGCCATCGCCCGCCTGCTCCGCCGCTACGGGCTCAGCCAGCAGCAGGCGGCGGAAAAGCTGGGCCGCAGCCAGTCCGCCGTGGCCAACAAGCTGCGTCTGCTGCGGTTGGAGGAGCCGGTGGCGGAGGCTCTGCACCACTACGGCCTGACCGAGCGCCACGCCCGTGCCCTCCTGCGTCTGGAGGACCCGGAGCAGCGCCTTGCCGCCGTCGAACACATCGGCAAAAACCAGCTGAACGTCGCCGATGCCGAAGGTTACATAGACCGTCTGGTCGCGCAAAACCAGACAACGCAGCCCCGCCGCCGCAGCGCGTATATCATCAAGGACGTCCGGCTGTTCCTCAACAGCGTGGACCGGGGCGTCCGGCTCATGCAGACCGCCGGCGTCGGCGCCAAAGTCTCCCGCCGGGATACGGAGGACACCATCTGCATCACCGTTACCATTCCCCGCGCAAAGCCGCAGAAAGATGTGTCGTAACGCTTTTGTAACCCATTCCTTGACAAACCGTGATACAATGCAGTAACGGCACGGCATTTTGCCAGTATTGCCTAAACCTGATGATACAAAGGAGGGGACACCATGAGCGACGAGTTGAATATGTCCTCTGTTACCGCCGATCCCGCGCCGGAGACGGCCGGCAAGCGCGCGGCCCCGGAAGAAAAGCCTCCCAAGACCCCCGGCAAAAGAGCCGGACTGATCATCGGCATCGCCGCGGCGGTGCTGGTGCTGGCCTACGCGGGCTGCTGTGTGGCCGCCAACGCGCTGTATTCCCACACGGCGTTTCCCAACACCTCCGTGCTGGGCATGGATATGTCCGGCCTGTCGGCGCAGGAGGCCGAGCAGCGCTGGACGGAGCAGGGGAGTGTCCTGCTGGACGGCATGACCATCCGCCTGACCCGTGACGGGCAGGAGATCGGCAGCACCACCCTTTCCGACCTGGGAGTCACCGTTCTGCCCGTCTATGTCTCCAAGGCTGCCGGCTGCGACGTGCAGGACCGGGGCTGGGGCAGCGATGTGACCGCGTTCCTCTGCGGCGGCTGGCGCTTTATCGAGAGCTGGTTCAGGGCCGTGGATGTCACGCCCCAGCTGGACGTGGACGAGACGAAGCTTACCGCCGCCTGTGAACAGCTGTCCGACACCGTGGGCTGCACCGTAACGGACGGCGGCTACCGGCTGGCGGAGGGTGAGGGCCTGTACATCACCAAGCCGCAGGACGGCGAGAAGCTGGACGCGGCGGCGCTGCGCGCCGAGTTGGCGCAGCGCTTCGAGAGCCGCGATCTGTCCGCTGCGGCGCGGTCTGTGGAATGTGTGTTCGCGGCCCACACCGCCGCGCCCATGGACGTGCAGGCGCTCCACGACGAGATCGCCGGCACCATGGCCGCCGCCATCTGCGACAAATCCACTGGCAAGCCCACCCAGTCCCGCGTGGGCGTACAGTTCGATGTGGAGACGGTGCAAAAGCAACTGGACGCCGCCCAGCCGGGCGAAGAATTCCTGGCTGACGCCCAGGTGCAGTTCCCGCCCGCCGCCACCGAGGAGTTGGAGCAGGCCATGTTCCGGGACGTGATCGGCACCTGCACCACCACCTGCGCCGGCCCCTGGGGCCGCCGCCAGAACATCAAGCTGGCCTCCGCCGCCATCAACGGCCGTATCTATAACCCCGGCGAGGAGTTCTGGTACAACGCCACTGTGGGCCAGCGCACCGAGGCCCGGGGTTTCCAGCCCGCCGCCGCCTACTCCGGCGGCAAGACCGTTACCTCCATCGGCGGCGGTATCTGCCAGGTATCCTCCACGCTGTACTATTCCGCCCTCATGGCGGACCTGCAGATCGTCTTGCGCTACGCCCATATGTTCGACCCCGGCTATATGCCCGTCACGGGCTGTGATGCCACGGTCAGCTGGGGCGGCCCGGACTTTGCCTTCCGCAACAGCATCAACTACCCCATCAAGATCACCACCAGCTACAACGACGAGACCAACCAGCTGACCATCACCCTGCTGGGCACCAAGACCGACGACCACTATGTGGAGATGACCAACCAGTTCCTCTCCTACTCCGAGCGCAAGACGGTCTATCAGGAGTCCGAGCGCATCGCCCCCGGCACCACCGAGGTGGAACAGTACGGCCACAACGGCTACGCCGTGCAGACCTACCGCAACGTCTACGCCGGCGACGGTACGCTCCTCCGCAGCACCAAGGAGGCGTACAGCGACTATGACCGGGCCGACAAGATCATCCTGGTCGCCCCCGGCGAGCTGCCGCAGTAAATAAAGAAACAGCCCCCTGCCGGGGGCTGTTTTCTGCTTTCGCTGTGTCTTCGCCGGGAGCAGACAGAGAAAAAGACCGGCGAAAGCCGGTCTTTTCTTTCTGTGTATCATTCTCTCCGCAGGGCTTCGATGGGGTTCAGCTTCGATGCCTTCATGGCCGGCACCAGGCCGAACACCACGCCGATGACCATGGAGAAGGCCACGGCGATGATGCACGCCGGTACGCTGATGGCCACCGGTGTCCCCATGATGTGGGACATCATCTCCGCCAGGCCGATGCCCGTAGCCACGCCCAGTATGCCGCCCATGCTGGTCAGCACCGCCGCCTCCGTCAGGAACTGCCAGAGGATGCGGCTCTGCTGCGCGCCGATGGCGATCTTCAACCCGATCTCGCGGGTGCGCTCGGTGACGGACACCAGCATGATGTTCATCACGCCGATGCCGCCCACCACCAGCGAGATGGCGGCGATCCAGATCAACTGCTTGTTGGTGGACTCCGACAGGCTCTGCAGATCGCTGGCCTGCTGCAGAAGGTCCTTGGACTCGTACTTGTACTTCGTGGTCCGGATGGCGTTCTCGTTCAGATACTTGGCCACATTGTCGCCGGCGGCGGTCATGTCGTTGGTGCTGGTGGCCCGCACCGCCGCGTACTGGGGCTCATCATACCGGTACGGTACCGACCAGCACACGTCCGGGATGAAAATGGTCCCCGCTGTGCTGCCGGCGTACATCTGATAATCCTTAAAGTTGTTGATCACCGGTCCGCTGCTGGACCGGGAGGAGACCACACCCACCACGGTGAACGGCATCCCGTTGATCTCGATGGTGCCGCCGATGGGGTTCTCCCCCTGGAACAGCGACTTTGCCGACTTCGCGTCGATCAGCGCCACATTCCGCCGGTTCTCATAGTCCCCCGCCGTGAAGGAGCGTCCGTAGTTCACCGCGTAGTCCACGGCCGTCAGATAGTGGTCGTCCACGCCGTACAGCGACCCGCTGAACGCCGTATTGCCCACGTACACGTTGTCGCACCACTCCCGTGCATGATACATGCCCACCAGCGACACGCTGCCCAGCTTCTCCATCTCATCCCGCATCTCCCGGGTCACTGGGTCGATACCCTCCGGCAGCGCCGAGTAGTTCAGGTCGAAATAGTTTTGGCTGTCCGCCGCCTTGATGGTCACCCGCACCACGTTGTTGCCCGCGCCGATCAGGTTCTGCTTGATCTGCTCGTTGGTGCCCTGAATGGTGGACACGATGGTGATGATCGCGGCGATACCGATAATAATGCCCAGCATGGTCAGAAACGACCGCAGCTTGTGGCTCCACACGCCCTGAAAGGCGAGATTTATATTTTCCAACATATGGTTATCCCGCCTCCTTTATATGCCGTAGTTGTACAGCTGGTCGGTCGTGGCCTCCTGGGTGTGGGCACCCTCCACCACGTCGCGCCCATAGGGGAACGCCACGTAGTCGTCCACAGTCAGCCCGCCCCGTATCTGGGTGTAGCTGCCCCACAGATCCCGGCCGGTCTGTACCCACCGCTGCTCCAGTCTGCCGTCATCGCCCCGGGCCATCACATAGCTCTTGCCGTTGTCCTCCCGGATAAACATGCTCTGCAAATACAGTGAGCTCCCCGCCTGCTGCTGGGCGGACACCTTCTGGTACTGTATATCCACATAGTCATTGGGCTGCAAATTCGCGTCCTCGGTGACAAACACCTTGAAGGGGTAGTAGGACACGTTCCTGTTGCCGTCGCCCCAGTTGCTGCCGTTGCTGGTGGGATAGTCGTCGATGGACACGATGGTGCCCTCGCAGGCCGCTCCGGTCATCCAGCTGCTGATGGATACGCTGTCGCCCACCTGCACGCTGCCCAGATCCATCTCGCTGAGGGTGCCGGTGACGTAATATCCGCCGCCGCCGGACAGCTCCACCACGGCCTCGCTGTTGTTATAGGCCGCGTCCGGGTCCCGCACGGCCTTCACCGTGCCGTCGAACTCCGCGTACACGTTGCCGTCGCCCAGCTCCGCCAGCTTCTTGTCCAGCTTCAGCTTCGCCACCTTCAGGTTGACCTCCTGCTCCTTTACCGCCTGAGCCTTCTCCAGAATGGCCTTGTTCAGATCCAGCTGGGTCATGGAGGCATCCAGCAGCTCCTGAATTTGGGCGATCTTCCGCTGCAGCTTCTTGTATTCCTCGGTATTATAGGTTCGGCCCGGGTCAACGTAATCGGCTAGATCACAGACCTGGAAAGAGAAACTCACCGTCCCAGCCACAGGTGTCGTAGGTGTTTCGGTCTGGCCCGTGCCCTGGTTTTCGTTGGCGGTGGTCGTGACCTCGCTGCCGCCGCTGGTGGCATCCGGCGTGAAGGTCTTTGTCAGCGCCAGACCCAGACTGCTGGGAATGCCGCCCTTCTTGTCGTTTTCCCGCGTGACCAGCACAATATATGTCGTGATCTCCGGCGTATTGCTGGTGGGGTCTGCTCGGCCAAACTCTTGCAGTATGCCGTCCAGTGTAGCGTCGTTCAGCTTGGTACCCGACAGGATCTGGTAGTATAGCGGATGGTCCTTGTCATTGCCAGTGCTGCCCTCCACTCCGATTTTGTCGGGTTTTGTTATTTTATCATTCGGATCATAGCCCTCGTGGTCGTTGATCTTGTCGATCTCCGCTTGCAGCTCATCCTGAAGCTTCTTCAGTTCCGCCTCCAGCGTCTCCTTGTTCTTCGCCTTCTTCAGCAGCTCCAGCTTATTTTTCATGACCTCCAGGTTCTCCGCCTGCCGGTCATAGTCGATCTTGGCGCGCTCCACCGTGGCCTGTGTCAGGGTGGAGTCATAGCTCACCAGCACCGTGCCCTTCTTGACGCTGTCGCCCTCCTTGACCCACACCTTCTTCACCGTCTGGCTCTGGGAGATGTAGATCTTCTGCAATTTGTCCGTGGTCACCATGCCGCTGGTGTTGGAGGTGTCCCCCCAGTAGTTGGTCATGGCGAAGTCGTTGACGGCGTATACGTTCACGTCGCCCCGCTGGGCGTTCCGGGCGATGGTCAGTCCGCCCCACACCGCGCCGCACACGCCCACCACGCAGGCGGCGGCGATAATGCCCTTTTTCAGCTTCTTGCTCATGCGCGGCTTCTCGCCGTCGGGGCGCTTTTCGCCGATATGCAGCTTTTCCCGCAGCGTCAGCTTCTCACTCATAGTCGTCACCTCCCGACAGTACGCCGTCCCGTATGGTCATGACCTTGGCGGCGTGGTTGGCGATGGAATGGTCGTGGGTGATCATGATGATGGTGGAGCCGCTGTCATGCAGCTGCTGAAACAGCTCCATCACCGCCGCGCCGCTGGCACTGTCCAGCGCGCCGGTGGGCTCGTCGGCCAGCAGCAGCTTCGGATTGCCCACGATGGCCCGTGCGATGGCCACCCGCTGGCACTGTCCGCCGGACAGCTGGTCCGGCCGGTGGTCCACCCGGTCGGAAAGTCCCACCGTCTCCAGCGCGGTCCGGGCCCGTTCCAGGCGTTCCGCCTTCTTCACCCCGCCGTACAGCAGGGGCAGCGCCACGTTTTCCAGCGCCGTCAGCTTCGGCAGCAGGTTGAAGCTCTGGAACACGAAGCCCAGCTCCTTGTTCCGCACCTCCGCCAGCTGCTTGTTGTTGCAGGTGGTCACGTCCCGCCCACCCAGCAGATAGCTGCCGCTGGTGGGCACGTCCAGACACCCGATCAGGTTCATCAGCGTGGTCTTGCCGCTGCCGGAGGGACCCATGATAGCCAGGTATTCCCCCTCCTCCACGTCAAGGTTCACGTTTTTCAGGATATGTGCCACGGACTTTCCCATGGGGTAGTCCTTGCATATATCGCGCATTTCCAAAATCATGCTCAGCCCTCCATCGGCGGAATGACCGCTGACGCGGAGGCGGCCTCGCCGCCGGGAATCACGGCTGCGGTGCTGCCGTCGTCCGTGACGGTGTCGTTCTCAGCGGGCATATCGCCGCCGTCCATGCCGTCCATGGGCACGTTTTCGTCGATTTTTTCACCGTCGCCCTCGGGGTATACCTCGCCGCCGCTGGCGCCGGGGTCAAAGGTGCCCTCGTCATAGGTGATGCACGTCATGCCTGCCTTCAGGCTCTCGTCCGGGAAGGCGATGTAGTCCTCCGCCGTCAGGCCGTCCGTCACGGGATAGGTGTCCGTCTCCGTGTTGTACTCGCCCAGGGTGATGCTCCGCTTTTCCAGCTTGCCCTTGCTGTTCTGAGCCCACACCCAGGGCTTGCCCTCGGCGTCGTTGATGAAGTAGCTGGGCAGGTTGATCAGGCTTTCGTCCTGGGTGTCCTCCTGACCGTAGTCCGGCTCTATGTACACGTGCTGGCCCATCAGCAGGCCCTCGCCGTCGCCCTCCAGCGTCACATAGAAGGGGTACTTGCTGGACATGGCGGTGTCGCTGTCGCCGTAGTCGCTGCGCGTCTGCTGGGCGTTGTTCCAGTCGATGGAGCTGATGCTGCCCTTCCACGTCTGGTCGCTGACCCGGGAACGGATGACAACCGCCGTGCCCTCGGTCAGCACGCTGGCGTTGTTTTCATTCACATAGCCCTTGATGCGGAAGCCGCCCGTCTCCACGATGGTCATGAACGGCAGGGCGTTGCCGGAGTTGTCCGTGCCGCCGTCCGGGTTCAGGGACTGCACCTCGCCGTCCACCGGGGACTTGACGGTGCTGTCGGCGGTGTTGGCCTTCAGCTTCTCAATGTCCTTTTTCTTGGTGGCGATGTTGGCCTTCGTCTCCAGCACCTTCACGTTCTGCTCCCGCAGATCCAGGGCGTACTGCCGCTTGGTGGCGTCGTCATAGGTGCTGTCCATCAGCTTCTGTATGTTTTCCAGCTCCGCCTGCTGGTCCTCCAGCGTGGCGTTCAGCTGCTCCAGCTCCAGCTGGGCCATCTCCAGGTCGGTGCGGATCTGGCTGAGGTCATAGGTCAGCAGCACGTCGCCCTTTTTCACGCTGTCGCCCACCTTCACCTTGATGGTGTCGATGGTCATGGCGTCGTTTTTCTTGATGGTCGTCTCGCCCAGCGGGCTGACGATGCCTGCGAACCGGTCCGCCAGACCCACGGACCCCAGCCCGCAGATCATAGACACCGACTGCACGGAGGCCTCGCCCTCCGCTGCGCCGCAGCCGGACACACAGCCCAGCAGCATCACCAGCGCCAGTACAAAAGCCGCTTTTTTCATGTCGTGTTCTCCTTTTTCCTTCCCGCGCGCCCGCGGGATGATTTGCCTATTTACTTAGACGGCAGAAATTGTCATTCCGTTCCGCCGCTGCCCCCGACAATATCATATCATGCGCCTGGCCCTCAAAATGTGAATAAATCGTGAACACACGCTTAAGACCTTACTAAGGTTCCGTATCAAAACGGTGGCAAAACGCCCCGCGGAATATTGACAGCGTGCGGGGGAGTGTCCTATTATTATGGTGTGCCGTGTCCACCCCGGATATCTTACCGGTGTACGGGCGCCTTTCGGCGGACACGGCCCGCGTACGATACCACCGGCAGGAGGTTTTGCCATGAACAAAAAACGTATCCGCCAGATGGACCTGGCCCTGCGCCGCCGCCTTTCCGACCGTCCCGCCGCGGACTATTTTGCCCCCGGGGACGCCCTGCTCCGCACCCTCGAGACCGAGGGCTATATGCAGCGCTTCACCGGGCTGTTCAACGGCACGCGCCTCCGCTGCGCCGACGTGCTGGCCCTCTGCCGCCCGGAGTTGGAGACGCTGTGCCCCGGCGAACCGTCCGAGGGCTGGCTGGCCTATGCCTACGACTATGCCCGCCGCCTGCTCTACCCGGAAAAGACCGATGCGGAGCCCTTCGCCCCCGGTGCGGTGTTCCTGCTGTCGGTGCTGCAGGTGCTGTTTGCCGCCGAGGCGGAGCTGCTGCCCCACGACCCGGCCTGGACCTTCGATTTCCTGACCGATGATGAGCTGGCCGGCAGCCCCTGCGCCCCGTCCTATCAGCGCTTCCTGCGCCTGTGGAGGCGGGAGTTCGTCTATGAGCTGATGCGTTTGGGCCTGGAGGTCACGCCCTACCGCACCCTTGAGCATATCGCCGGTGTCCACCACCTCGCCGTCACCGCCGCCCGCGCCCTGCGGAAAAGCGGCGTGGCCGTGGACGTGGCCCTGGTCTCCGGCGCCGCCGCCGGCCACGATCTGGGCAAGTTCGGCTGCCGCCCCGGCGAGCGCGTGCCCTACCTGCACTATTTCTACACCGACCAGTGGTTCCGCCGCCGCCGGATGACCGACATCGGCCACGTGGCCGCCAACCACTCCGTCTGGGACCTGGAGCCTGACTACCTCTCCGTGGAGGCGCTGCTGCTGATCTACGCCGACTTCCGCGTCAAGCAGCTCCACGATGCGCAGGGCCGGGAGATCACCCGTATCTCCACCCTGGCTCAGGCCTTTCAGGTGATCCTGGATAAGCTGGATGACGTGGACGGCGAGAAGCAGAAGCGCTATACCCGGGTCTACGCCCGGCTGGAGGACTTCGAGCAGTATATGGTCAGCCGCGGCGTGGATGTCACCATGTCCGGCGGCGATACGCCCCCGCTGCCGGAGAAGCACACCGCCCTCATGACCGATGACGAGGCCCTCCGCGCCCTGAAGCTCCGCTGCGTGGGCCACAATATGGAGCTGATGCACCGCCTCACCGACCAGCGCAGCTTCGCCCGTCTGCTGGAGGAGGCCCGCGGCGAGACGGATTGGCGCCGTCTCCGCGCTTATCTGGCGGTGATGGAGTCCTACTCCCTCTATCTGCATATCCCACAGAAGGTCCAGACCCTGACGTTCCTCTACGAGCTGCTGATGCACCGCGAGGGCGATATCCGCCGTCAGGCGGCGGCGCTGCTGGGCGAGATCATCGCCGGCTTCCACGCCGGCTACGCCAAGGAGCGCCCCGCCGACATCCGCCCGGATCCCCGGGCCATCACCGACGTGGACCAGTGGAGGCTCTATCTGGACAAGATACTGTATCCCGACCATAAGCTCATGCCCCAGCACCGCCGCTGGATCGGCTATACCCTGAAATTCGCCGTCGGCTCCCTGCTGAGCCACTGCCCCGGCCGGGAGGAGCGCTTCCTGGCCCCGGTGTTCGCCTACTACCGCAGGCCGGAGGATCTGGACGACTACACCGCCTTCCAGCTGCTGGATACCGCCGCCGCTCTGCCGGATACGGCCTATACGGCCAGCCGCGCCCGGCAGATGACGGACTTTGCCGCCGCCCTGTCCCTGCGTAAGGACCTGACCATCCGCATGGCCGCCGTGCTGCTGCTGGACCGTCTCGCCCGCCTGTACCCGGAGGACGGCCGTGCGCTGGAGGCCGTGACCGCCGTCCCCGACGGCGACAGCGGCACCCTGCGCTATCTCAAGCAGGATGTGCTCTCTCAGGGCGCGCCCCTTCTTCTGCCGGAGGACGTGGTCTCCGAGATCTTCCTGGACAACCTGAAGACTGCCACCCCCTGGATCACCAAGCAGGGCAACCTGCGCCTGCTGACGGACTTTGCCCGCAGCGGCAAAAGCCCCGCCCTCCATATCGCCACCCACCTGTCCAATCTCATCAAGGTCAGCGACCGTGTTACCGTCCGCCACAGCGCCGGCAACGCCCTGCTGGCCCTGGCGCCCCGCCTGACGGCCGACCAGCGCAACGAGGTGGCGGTGGAGCTGTGCCGCGGCCTGGAGCTGGGCCAGCAGGAGTTCACCAAGTATATCCCCGACTACCTGGGCCGTTTTGCCCTGTGGCTGCCCCCGGCGGAGCTGGATGAGGTGTTGGACGACCTCCGCGTGAACCTCAGCTCCTCCGACAGCCGCGTTACCGCCTCCGTGCTGGATACCGTGGGCGTCATCTATGAGGCGTACGATGCCTATCGCTCCCGCTTCCCGGAGACGGACGACGCCTACCGCCGCCGCCGTGAACGGCTGCTGGGCCTGCTGATGCGGGGCCTCAGCGGCATTGACGGCGCCACCCGGCAGGAGGCCCTGTTCGTGTTGGGCCGCCGGGTCTTCGGCTCCGGAGAGCTGGGCCGCCACGAAAAGCGCCGCGCCTTTATGCTCACCCAGCGCAAGCTGCTCTCCGCCCAGGACGAATTCCCCGGCGAGGGCCTGACGTTCTACTACCGGGCCGCCATGCTGGGCAAACTCTACCGCTTTATCACCGAGGAGCGCCTGTTCCACAAGGGCTTTGACTTCGGCGCGCCCCGCCCCGTGGCCTTCTTCCCCGGCACCTTCGACCCCTTCACCCTGTCCCACAAGGGCATCGTCCGGGCCATCCGCGACCAGGGCTTCGAGGTCCTGCTGGCCATTGACGAGTTCTCCTGGTCCAAAAAGACCCAGCCCTACCGCCTGCGCCGGCGCATCGCCGCCATGGCCGTGGCCGACGTGTTCCACGTCAGCATTTTCCCGGAGGACTTCCCGGTGAACATCGCCAACCCGGAGAACCTCCACGAGCTGCGCGCCGCCTTCCCGGGCCGCAGCGTCTCCATCGTGGTGGGCAGCGACGTGGTGCTCCACGCCTCGTCCTACAAAAAGTCCGTCACGCCGGACTCCATCCACACCTTCGACCACGTGGTCTTCCGCCGCACCGAGCCGGATGCCGAGCCGGCGGATTACAGCTGCATCACCGGCAAGGTGCTGGAGCTGACGCTCCCGCCCCAGCTGGAGGAGATCAGCTCCACCCGCATCCGCGAGGCGGTGGATGCCAACCGCGACATCTCCAACCTCATCGATCCCACGGTGCAGGAGTTCATCTATCGCCGCGGCCTGTACCTCCGCGAGCCCCAGGACAAGCCCGTTCTCCGCACCGAGGACCTGAGCTTCCTGCCCGCTTCGCCGGAGACGGCGGAGAAATTCCTCCGCACCATGCTCTCCGTACCCACCGCCGCGGCGCTGCGGACGCAGATCGAGAGCCGCGGCGACGACGTGATGGTCTGCCGGGACACCGACGGCACCATTCTGGGCGCGGCCAGCTACGCCTGCCTGGACTCCGCCCGTCTCTTCGCCCGCCTGGGCGACCCGGCCCTCTCCGGTCTGGTCCGCCAGAACGCCGGCGGCCGCACCCTGCTCATCAGCGGGCTGTTCGTGCCCCGGGGCGAGCGCCAGAGCGACCTCTGCCAGCTGCTCATCACCGAGGTGCTGACCCTGGCTCTCAGCCGTGAGTTCACCTATGCCCTCTACCTTCCCCTGGAGGGTGCCGTCTCCGGCTATGGCCGCCAGCTGCTGACGCTCCAGGGCTTCGTCCCGGCTGGTGACAGCACGGACGCCCTGGCCGTGGATATGCGCTGCCCCATCGTCCTCAGCCGCAACGTGGACACCGCGGTGAAGGCGCCCTTCAGCTCCTCGCCCCGGGTGCTTGCCGCCATCGCCGCCGCCCACCGCCGCCTGCAGGCGGCGCTGACAAAGCTGCAGCCCGGATCTCTGGTGCTCAGCCTGTCCGCCGGCGTCATCTACCACCGGCTGCTCCAGCGTATCACCGGCCGCAACGGCGTCCCCGCGGAGCCCACCACGCCCCGCGTCCTCGGCCCGGATATCTGCGTCCCCTACGGCAAGATCCTCCGCGGCGTGGCCGTGCCCAACACCGTCACCAAGACCCTGCGTACCGACAAGGTCTATGAGCCGGACCTCAGCACCTATTCCATCGAAGCCTACCCGGACTACTCGCCCCTGCCCGACCAGGTCCGCACCATCCACGCCTTTGCCCGCCCCGTCATTCTCGTGGACGATATGCTCCACGACGGCAAGCGCATCCGCCGCCTGGCCCCGCTGCTCGCCGAGACGAACACCCCCGTGGATCAGGTGCTGGTGGGCTACCTCACCGGCATGGGCCGCGACCTCATGGAGCAGCTGGGCTACGACGTGGACGCCATCTACTACCTGCCCAACCTGCGCCTGCGCTTCGTCGAGTCCACGCTCTATCCCTTCATCGGCGGCGATACCGTCCGCCGCAGCGAGGCCCTGCCCGGCGGCCTTCAGCCCGCCGTCAACCGCATCCTGCCCTACGCCGCCCCCGAATACACCGGCATGGACGACGAGACCGCCTGGGAGCTCTCCCTCTGCTGCCTTGAGAACGCCCGCGATATCCTCCTGGCCCTTGAAACGGAATTCCGTTCCCTCTACGCCCGCAACCTCACCCTCAGCCGTCTCGGCGAAGCGGTCATCCTGCCCCTCTGTCCCGACAAGGGCGGCTGCATGACCTACGATCTCTCCCGCGCCGCCAGCACGTATCTTGAGGGAGATATAGAACTCCTGAAACGTATGCGCCCCAGATAAAGGCACATCTTTTGCGCCAATACTTCGTTGCGTCGGCTTGACGTACACACGGTACGCCTGCGCCTCCGCGCCTCGTCTTGACACAAAATCTGAACCTTTATCAAGGCTATGCGGCGCCGCCTCGTCACCGGCAGGACGCAAAATCCGGCACATTCTCTATTCCTCAAGGGGGGGCCTGGGCCTCCGCGCCTCGTCTTGACACAAAATCTGAACCTTTATCAAGACTGTGCGGCGCCGCCTCGTCATCGGCAGGACGCAAAATCCGGCACATTCTCTATTCCTCAAGGGGGGCCTGCGCCTCCGCGCCTCGTCTTGACACAAAATCTGAACCTTTATCAAGGCTATGCGGCGCCGCCTCGTCATCGGCACAGATAAAAGGAGAAACCACTATGATCGATCTCAACGATACCAACCTGCCGCGCATCCCGTCTAAGTGCCGCGTCACCCTGCTGGCCCTGGGCGATGTGGGCAGCACGCTGCTGACGGGCCTGCGGCTCATGGGCGGCGACGTGATAGGCTCCGTCGGCATCTGCGACGTGCGCCCCGGCGTCTCCGAGCGCTGGGAGTTCGAGCTGAACCAGATACAGTCCCCGGACGGTGCGGCGCTGCCCCCGGTGGACATCATCACGCCGGAGCAGCTGTTCGACGGAGATGTGTTCCTGTTCTGCGCCTCCCGCATGATCCCGGATACCTCCGTCACGGCGGGGGATGTCCGCATGGCCCAGTACGGCCTGAACCGGGAACTGGTGTCCATTTACGCCCGTATGGCCCGGGACAGGCGGTACAGGGGCCTGTTCTGTGTGGTCAGCGATCCGGTGGACCCACTCTGCCGTGCCGTCCTGCGTGAAGGCGGCCTGTCCCCGGCCCAGGTCCGGGGCTTCGGCCTGGGCGTTATGCACGCCCGCGCCCTGTACTACGCCCGGAGGGACCCTCGCTTCGCGTCCTACCTTACCGAGGGCTGCGCCTTCGGCCCCCACGGCGAGGACCTGGTGCTGGCCAACTCCATTGCGCACTACGACGACGCCCTCTCCCGTGAGTTGACGGAGAAGGTGGCCCACGCCAATCTGGAGATGCGAAAGCTGGGCTACAAGCCCTATGTGGCCCCGGCCCTGTCCTCCGGCGCGCTGAGCCTGCTGGCCCTGCTGCGGGGGCAGTGGCATTATTCCTCCGTCTACGACGGCCAGGTATTCATGGGATGCCGCAATCGTCTGACCCCCGCCGGCATCGAGACGGAGGCGCTGACCCTGCCGCCCGCCCTGCAAAAGCGTATCGACGACACCCGCGCCAAGCTGAACGCCATAGAATAACGGAGGTATCCGCCATGCTCACCGTTCTGCTCCCCGAAAACGACCGCAGCCCCGCCCTGCGGGACCTGCTGGTGCCCCTGCTGCCCCCGGGCAGCGATATCCGTGATCCCGATGACGGGCTGGAGGACCTGGCCGGCCGCCGTCTGCTGTTCGCTGTGGCGCTGGACGAGGGCGGCTGCAATATGGCCTATTACCGTATGCTCTCCCGCCTGCGCCGCAGCACGGACCTGCTCTCCGACAGTATCGGCGCGTGCATCGTCACCGGCGTGGGCGAGTTCTACACCAAGGATGTGGCCCGGGACATGGTCTTCGCCGCCAACCAGGCGGGCTGCGGCTTCCTCGGCCGCCCGCTGGTGGAGGCCACCGGTTCCCTGCGGAA
>CEAH01072763.1_pt1 | contig 27161 bp, 32 predicted proteins | sample 557571 | NCBI WGS metagenome assembly CEAH01 (sample SAMEA3182092, study PRJEB8094) | gut metagenome | biome: human; feature: gut; material: Stool; isolation source: human stools | place: Canada | collected 2013-11-25
CTAATGAATAGAGAGGATTTAAAGGGTTATAGACATACACAAGAGTGGATAAAAGGTAGAATAGAGTATATTGAGCAATATAAATCAAGTATAAATAAATTGAATAGTGTTTTATCAGATATGCCAAAGGGAAGCAGAGAGATACAAGACAGCGAAGCGGAAAAAATCGCAGAACTGATAGATTGTGTTAATGAATTACTTGAAAAAGTAAAAGAGGAAAATAGAAAGCAAATGCAAATTTTAGAACAATTAGATAAAGTAAAACAACCATATAGAAATATATTGGATAAGTTTTACATACAAGGAAAAAGCTTAGTAGTTATTGCTGCAGAAATGGGATACAATTATGAGCATATAAAGAAGATGAATGGAATTGCTTTAAATATTTTTGATAATATAAAATAATGCTACCAAATGCTACTGAATGCAACCATAAAAAGTGTTACAATAGTAGTGTGAAAAAAGATGAATGAGAGCTGGCTAAATGTTGGCTCTTTATTTTGTTACTATTAATGATACTAGATAATTAATATATTTTGATACTTAGGCAGTATGTTTAAATAATTCCTTCAATAAGCGTGGACGATTCTAGTTAAGTCTATAGATATATAGTAAGCAGTGATATAACATAGATTAAGCAAATTGACGAAAGTAGAGCGATTATAGCATCGAATAAAAGTCAATTAGTTCTAGATAGCAATAACCTATAATTATACCATTGCTTAGTGTATATTGAACTAATGAAAAAAGGAGTTGCTATTATATACATATCAAAAAGGTAAATGCTATGAAAGAGAAAATTAATTGGCAAAATTGTATGAAATATAGATGCGAACAGTGTAGACACTATCAACAATGCAAAAAAGAAGAAGAAAACTATATAAATAAAACTGCTCTACAGAAAAATAAAGTAAAGAAATAGTATGGAGGAATATATGTTAAAGGTATTAATTATTATTATACTGTTACCGATTGCATTAATTTGTTTAATTTTAACAGGTGCAATTATAGCTGGAATATTAGGCTTAATGTTTAAATCTGTGAACAGATTAGTTGAAGTAATAAAAGAGATAATGAAATGCTGAAGACTTGTAAGTACTGTGGAATAGTACCATACAATCATATATGTCCTCACAAAGAGAAGTATAAGAAAGCTATAACAGATGTAGATCGTTTTAGGTGGAGCAGAAGATGGCAAGAGAAAAGGGAAGAAATAAAGCAAAGAGATTTATACTTATGTCAGATATGTATAAGAGAAATTTATGGAACAACAATAAAATATAACTCAAATAACTTATCTGTGCATCACAACGTACCAATAAATGAAGATTACAACAAGCGATTAGATAATAATAATTTAATCACGTTATGCAGTATGCACCATGAAATGTGCGAGAATGGAGAGATATCAAGAAAAGAGGTTCAGAACATAATTAATGAACAAGAAAAGAGAGTATCCCCCCTCTAATAACGAAAAAATGGTGGAGGCGTTTGAACACCTACCCGCATACCTTCGCTTGAAAAAAATTCCCACATCAGAAAAAGGAGATGAGACAATATGCCGACACCAACAAAACCGTTTTCTGTGTTAAAATCAGAAGGCAAAAGTCATAGAACTAAAGCCGAATTGAAGGTTCGTGAGCAAGGAGAGAAGGCACTACAAACTTCTCAAAAAATAAAACCAAAAAAAGAGGTAAAAAAGAACAAAATTGCATACAAAGAGTTCAGGAGAATTGTATCACTATTGGATAACATTGATAAGTCAGATGCATTATATGAAAATGTAATTAATAGATATGCTATGCTATATGCTGAGTGCTATGAGTTTGAAGAAAAAAGAGAAAGGTTTTATAATGAACTCAATAAACTTGATGAAGACTATGCCTTAGATCCAGATGGAATGACAGTAAAAGAATACTATGATACAGTAAGCAGCATTCAAAAGAATATACTTGATTTAGATAAACAATTACAAAATAAGAGAAAGATGATGCTTGATATTGAAAAGGAAAATATAATGACAATTGCATCGCAATTACGAACTATTCCAAAGAGTGTAGAACCAGCAGAAAATCCTTTATTGAAGGTATTAAGAGGTGAATAAGCACAATGCTATTAGAAAAGGCACGACAATATGCAACAGATTGTATAAATGGTAACGAAATAACAACATTTGAAGTAAAAACACAGTGCGAATGGTTTCTAGAGGACCTTGAAAAGCAAAAAAATGAAAGTTATCCATATTATTTTGATACAAAAGAAATTAAGATAATTGAGGGAATATTAGAATTACTAAATTATGCTACTGGTCTAAATGATATAGTAGGCAAAAATATATTAGAAGGTTTGGAAAATTTCCAAGCTTTTTTTATTGCAAATATATTTGGTTGGAGATATAAGACAGACTCTAAAAAATACAGGTATAGGGAAGTAATTTTATTTATTGCTAGAAAAAATACAAAAACGTTTTTGGCAGCGTTAATATTTATAATTTTGATGTTGACGGAAAGCGATTATAGTGAGTTCTATTCTATATGCTTAGATAGAGATCTAGCTGGAGAAGTAAAAAAAGCTATAGCACAAATTTTAAATGTAAGCCCTAATGTAGGACAATACTTTAATATTCCAAAGACTTTAAGTGGAAGATTAGAGTGCACATTGACACATAGTTTTTATCAACCTCGTACAGCAGAGGCAAATAGAAATAACTCTATCAAACCATCGGCATTTATTGCAGATGAATTTGGGGCAATGAAGGATAATTCGAATGTTGGAGCAATGAAAACAGGTCAATTAAGTGTTAAGAATCCATTGATGTTTAAATTAACGACAGCCTATGCAGAAGATAAATCAATAATGTTAGATGAACTTGAGTATCTAAAAAAAGTTTATAAAGGCTTGGAAATAGATGAAAGATTATTTGCTTTATTATATTATGCTCCAGAAGAACATTTATGGGACGATATTGGACTTCAAATGGCAAACCCACTAAAAGTAGAAGAAAATTATCAAGAAATTAGAGAGAACAGAAGGAAAGCTCTTGCTAAACCAAGCGAAAGAGAAGAATATTTAACTAAAAATATGAATTTCTTTGTGCCAAGTAATAGTGGCGAGGCATATATTGAGCTTGATAAATTAAGACAATGTAAAAACATTAGAGGGGTGTTTGATTGGAAGGGCAAAGATGTATATCTTGGTTTAGATCTGGCTATGTCTAATGATAATACTTCTGTATCAATGGTCACACTAGAAGATGATGTAATATTTGCAAAAAGTTGGGCTTTTATTCCAAAAGACAGAATAGAAGAAAAGAATAAAAAAGAAAGAACAGACTATAGACGATTTATTGAAGAAGGCAGTTGCTTTGCTTGTGGAAATCAAATAATATCATATGAATATGTTGAAAATTTTATAATGAATTTAGAAAAAGAGTATGGAGTACATATTATACAAATAGGATATGATAGATATAACTGCATTTCTACAGCAAATAAGTTGGAAACGGCTGGTTATGAATGTGTTGAAGTAAAACAGCACTCAAGCGTATTACATCAACCAACAAAATGGTTACAAGAAAGTATCTTACAGAAAAAATTTAGTTATGATGGAGACAAGCTTTATGAAATTAATTTCCAGAATGCAAGATGTACAGAGGACACGAATTTAAACAAATATGTAAATAAGAAAAAATCAAGTGGAAAAGTGGATATGGTTGTTAGTACAATTATAGCAACTTATTTATTGCAACAGTCAGCATTAAATGAGAACTTTGTGGTTCAAAGTTTTTAGGTAGGAGGTGAGATTGTGAAGATATTTAATTTATTCAAAATAGAAAGAATAAAAAATGCAGGAAGTGAAGCATCTGTTGGAGATGAGCTTCTAAAAATATTAGCATCAGATAAGACTATAGACAGAAAAATGGCTCTTGATATTCCTATAATTAATAGTTGTGTTGGACTAATTTGTGATACGTTTGCTACAATACCATTCAAATTGTATAAAAAAACAACTAATGAAGGCAGATTAGAAACAAAAGAAATAGACGATCCTAGAACAAGAATTATTAATTATGATACAAAAGATACTCTTGACGGTTTCCAATTTAAAAAAGCAATATGCGAAGATTATTTGCTTGGAAAAGGTGGATATGCGTACATAAAAAAGAGAAGAAATGACTTTATTGGTCTTAATTATGTGGAAGAAAAATACATAACAATATTTAAGAATACGGATAAAATCAATAAAAGTTTTGAAATTACTATTGATGGGATAACCTATAAGAATTATGAATTTATTAAGCTTCTTAGAAATTCAAAAGACGGAGCTTCTGGCGAAGGTTTAATAGATAATATAAATAAATCATTGCAAACAGCATATCAAAGAATACTATTAGAAAATGATCTGATGAAAACATGTGGAAATAAAAAAGGTTTTCTAAGGGCAATGAGACATTTAGATAAAGAGGGAATGAATACTCTTAGAAGAGAGTGGAATGATTACTATGCTGGCAATTCGAGTTGTGTAATATTAAATGATGGTATGGAATTTAAAGAAGCATCAAATACATCAGTTGAAAACCAATTGAATGAGAAAACAAAGACTTTTGCTGATGAAATGAAAGAGCTATTTCACATAAAAGATGACTACAATTCGTATATTCGAGAAGCTATTATACCAATAGTAAAGGCTTTTTGCACTGCACTAAATAGAGATTTTTTACTTGAAAAGGAAAAAGAGGAATATTATTTTGATGCGGATTTAAACGACTTGTTAAAAGGAAATTTAAAAGAAAGATTTGAAGCGTATAAAATAGCAATTGAAAAAGGCTTTCTATCTAGAAATGAAGTTAGATTTAAAGAAAATATGAATAGTGTTAAAGGTTTAGATGTTTATACAATAAGTTTAGGAGAAGTTATGTTAGATCCAAAAACTCAAATCATATACACACCTAATACCGATAGCACAAAAAAACTTAATGAGGGAGGTGAAGAGGATGCCAAGAAATAAATTCTATGAAATAAAAAATATAATACCAAATACAAGTGCAGATTTGTACGTATATGGAGAGATAGTAACAGATGACAAGAATTATTGGACCGATGAAAAAGACGAAAATCTTATAGGGTTACAGAGTTTCAAAAAGGAATTAGATGATTTAGGAGAAATTTCGGATTTAAATATTTATATGAATACTCCAGGAGGGGAATTGTTTGTAGCAACTACAATTTGCAGTATGTTACAAAGACTAAAAGATGCTGGAACCAAGATTCATACATATGTAGATGGACTATGTGCTAGCGCTGGAACGTTAATTCTAATGATGGGGGACGATGTAAATATTTATGAAAATTCTGTTGTAATGATACATAAACCAATTAGTGGCTGTTATGGAAATACTATAGATTTTCAAAAATGTATCGATTTATTAAACACCATTGAAAATAGTACTATGATCCCGTTATACATGAAAAAAGCAAAATTAACAGAAGATGAAATAAGAGACCTTATAAATGCAGAGACATGGATGGGAGCTAAGGAAACCGAAGAATGTTTTAATGTTAATCTAATAAATGAACAAAAACAAGTTGCTGCATGTGTATCTAATCTATTTAATAATTATAAAAATGTACCAGATACACTAAAAAATCAGTTGAATACAAGAAAGCCAAAACTAGATTATTCAAAATTTGAACAAAGATTATTTAATTTAAAGAAATAACAAAAATAACTATTTGAAATACAATAGTTATTTTTTTATTTTATAAAAATAGAAAAAAGGAAGGTAAAACTATGAACGAAAAAGAATTAATTGAAAAAAGAAACGAAATCCAAGACAAAATGGAGAAAATACTAAATAAGGCTAAAGAAGAAAAAAGAGCCATGACAGAAGATGAAATAAAAAACTTTGATGATATGGAGAAAGAAATAAAGAACATAGATGCAACAATCGAAAGAGGAGAAATTGCAAATAAAATGGAACATAAAGAAGTTGTAGACAAAGGACTTACAGAGGAAGAAAGAGATATAAAGAATTTTGCAAGCTACATAAGAGCGATTGCAGGAAAGATACAAAATGAGGCTACTCAACTTACAAAAGGAGATAATGGTGCTGTTATTCCTAAAACTATAGTTCAAAAGATTATAGAGAAAGTTGAAGACATATGCCCAATATATAAATTAGCAACAAAATATCCTATTGGAGGTACAATAAGTATTCCAAAAGAAGATGAAAGCTCTGATGCAATAACAGTAGCTTATGCAACTGAATTTACAGATTTAACAAGTCATTCATCAAAAACAGGTAGCATTGAGTTAACTGGATTTTTATATGGTGCATTAACCAAAATATCTAAATCATTATTAAAAAATACAGACTTCAAATTAACTGAATATGTTATAAACAAAATGTCTAAGAAAATTGCAAAATTCTTAGAGGGAGAATTATTAAACGGAACATCTGGCAAAGTTGCAGGTGTTATGGGTTCATATGATTCAACAAATATGAAAGTAACACTAGCAAAAAAATCTTCTTTAAGTGCTGATGAGTTAATAGATATTCAAGAACTTGTACCAGATGTATATGCTACAGATGCAATTTGGGTAATGAATAAGAGTACAAGAAAAGCCATAAGAAAATTAAAAGATGGACAAGGTAATTACTTGTTAGAGAAAGACTCAAATGCAAGATGGGGCTATAAATTAATGGGAAATGATGTATATTGTTCAGATAATTTAAAAGCAATAGGAACTGCATCAAAACCAGTAATAATATTTGGAGATTTTTCTGGACTAGCTGTAAAAGAGTCTGAACAATCAGAAATTCAAATATTAAACGAACTATATGCAGCTCAACATGCAATAGGTGTAGTAGCTTGGGGAGAAGTAGACGCAAAGGTTGAAGATACACAAAAAATAGCTGTTGCCGTTGCAGGTGCAGCTGACTAGAAATATACCTCGAGGAGGTAAAAGGTAAGAAATGAAAGTTAGCGAAATACAGGTAAAAGATATTGCTAATCATTTAAGAATAACAGAAGTAGATGAGTCTTTGAATAAAGACTTATCTACATTCTTACAAATTGCTATTAACTATATTGAAAATTATACTGGAATACCAAGAAAAAATGAAAAAAATGAAGAAGCAGAAAACTTAGATAAGTATGAGGACTTTACAATAGTGGTATACACTCTTTGTCAAGATATGTATGACAATAGAAGCATGTATGTAGAAAAAAATTACATAAATAATACTGTAAAAACTATTTTAGATATGCATACGAGGAACAATCTATGATAAATCCAGGAGAATATAATAAAAAAATAAAAATTCTTTCTATTGTAGAAAGTGAAGACAAAGATGGGTATAAGAAATATACTGAAACAGTTGTTCTTGACACATTCGCAAAAGTAAAAACCACAAAAGGTTTTACATTAATTGCAAATAATACTGATTTTGAAAAGGCATATACTAATTTTACAATTAGATATTCAAAAAAGGTTGAGGAAACATACGAAAAAAATAGAAAGCTTAATATTAAATATAGAGAGCAATTATATTCGATTGAATATATGAATAACATTGATGAAGCTAATATTGAGCTAGAAATGCAATGTAAGAAGGTAATTAAATAATGGCTAATTTTGAAGAAGAGCTTCCAAATGATCTAATAAAAGAGTTTGAAAATATTGAAGTTGATACTCCAAAAATGATGCAGGAGATGACTAAGGAAGGTGCAAAGGTTGTGTATAATAATGTTCAAAATAATATGAAAAGAGCATTTAAGACTACAAGAGCATTAGAAAAAGGTTTAAGTATAACAAAGGTTTATCATACATCAAATGGAGAAGTTGCAACTAAGATTGCATTTTATGGTTATGACAAAGAAAAAAGAAGCAAGCAATATCCAGAGGGAACGCCTATTCCATTAATTGCATTAGCAAGAGAATATGGGACAAGCTCTGGAGAAAAAAAGAAGCCATTTTTTAGGACTGCATTCAAAAGCAAGGAAATAGAAGATGCAATGTTAAAGGTTCAAGAAAAATATATTTCAGAGGAGTAAAGATGGAAGAAATAATAAAACAAATATTATCAAACTTAAAAGTAGATAATCAAAATATAGAAGTTGCTCATCTTAAATATACGGGAAAAAATAGAACGTATGTTGTATGGACGATGTTAAATGAACAACCAGGACTATGCGGTGATGATGATACTCTGTGTAGTACAGTTCCAGTTGATATAGATATTTATAGCGAAACTAATTATTTAGCAATTTTAAAAGAAATAAAAAAGAGAATGAAAGAAAATGAATGGATTTGGACTGGTGATAGTGAGGAAATGTATGAAAATGATACAGGACTATATCATAAAACAAGTTCATTTGAGAAAGAGAGGGAAATTTAATGGCAAGTATAGGACTAAAAAAAGGTAAATATAATCAAATAGATTCAAAAACAAAAAAGTATAAAGCACTTACTGACTCTAAAGTACCAACGCTACCAAAAATGATAGAAAGCAAATTTTCACCAGAATATAATAGTGCAGAACTTTATGCAGATGATGCCGTTGCGGAAAGTGATTACAGTTTCAAAAAGGGAACATTATCTGTAGTTGTTGCAGATGATAAAGACACTATTTGTGCTGAATTATTAGGCAACCAAGTGTCAGAAAAAAATGAAGTAACATCTACAGTTGACGATACTGCTCCAGAAATGGGATTCGGGCATATTGTTCCAAAGATAGTTGATGGTGCAAAAAAATGGAAAGTAGAGTTCTTCCCAAGAGTTAAATTTACTAAAATAACTACTGATAGAAAAACAAGAGGGGAAAGCGTAGAATTTGCAACAACTAATATGGAGGCAACAGTTTTTGCATTACAAGAGGAAATGAATAAGTTACCCGCAGGTTGTTGGGAAAAACACCAAACATTTGATACAGAGGCTGAGGCTACAAAATATCTAGATACATTATTAACACCAGCAACTAACTAGTAGGAGGAAACATTTATGAAAGTGAAGTGTATTGCTCAATGCCAAAAAGACAGAAAAGAGATTTTTGTTGCGGGCAAAATTTATGATATTAGTGAAGAAATGTATAATAAAAATACAGAATACTTTGAGAAAGTAAAACAAGAAAAGAATAATGAGTAGTAGTTTTTAACTGCTACTCGTTTTCTGAAAAGGAGAAAATATAAATGAAAGATGTAATATCTCATTTTGATGTAGAAGAAAAAACATATCCATTAGCATTTACGCTAAATGTATTAGATGAAATTCAAAAGAAATATGGCTCATACGAAGAATGGGGCAATCTTACTGATGCTAAAAACGGAGAAGTTAATTTAGATGCATTAATATTTGGAATAACCGAAATGATTAATGAAGGAATTGATATTGAAAATGAGGACCAACAAAATAAAAGAAGCTTCCTAACAAATAAACAAGTAGGAAGAATAATTACAAAATTGGGACTAAAAGAAATGGCCTTAAAAGCAAATGAAATTGTTGTGGCATCTACAAAAGTAGAAGAGTCACCAAAAAACGTGTGATCCACGAGGAAGAAAATTTTAAGATTGATTTCTCGTGGTTATTATTTATAGGTCATTGTTTACTAGGCTTTAGTGAAAAAGAAGTAGGCAGAATGACATTAAGTAAACTATTAAGACTATATAAACATTATAAAATTGACTATGACTTCAAACTAAGTAGAGTAAGTTATAACGAATTAGAAGAGAGAATTGCTCATGATGGAGAATGGCTTTCGGACTAGGAGAAAACATGAAGGAAAAAATCAGATGCCCACAGTGCGGATATACATTAATTTTTGCAAATAAAATAGATGCAGAAATAAAGTGCACTAGGTGTAAGCGAATAATACTAATACAAAAGGAAAAGAGTGAGGAGCACGCACAAACTAAAGTTGTGAAGTAGCTACCCAAGACCTTTCTTTATTTTTTAATAAAGAAGGTGAGATTATGGCAAAAAGTTTTGGTGGTTCTGTAAAACTTTCTGGAGAAAGCGAATATAGAAAAGCACTAAAAGATATAACAAGTTCACTAAGGTTAGTTTCGAGTGAATTGAAATTAACTAATACTCAATTTGCTAGTGGAGACAAAACTGTAAAAGAATTAAAAACAAGTTATGATAATACAAATACAACAATTAAAGAACAAAAAGAGAAAATAGGCGAGTTAAGAGAAGCTCTTAATAAAGCTGAAAAAGAATATGGTTCAAATAATGAAAAAGTAAAAATGTTTAAGACACAATTAAACAATGCAGAAACGCAACTTGCTTCTATGGAAAATCAAACTGATAAGAGTACCAAAGAATTAAAAGAAATGAAAAAAGGTTTTGATGATTCTGGAAGTGGTGCATTAAAATTTGGAGATATTCTTAAAGCAAATGTGCTAAGTGAAGCAATCGTATCAGGAGTAAAACAACTTGCTGGAGCTGTAAAAGAAGTTGGAAGTGCTTTTATTTCTATTGGAAAACAGGCATTAGATAGTTATGCAGACTATGAGCAACTTGTTGGCGGTGTTGAAACATTATTTAAAGAGAATGCTTCAACAGTAGAAGATTTTGCCAATAATGCATATAAAACTGCAGGACTTTCTGCAAACGAGTATATGGAAACTGTTACATCATTTTCTGCAAGTTTGCTACAAAGTTTAGATGGAGACACAGCTAAAGTAGCAGAAGTAAGTAATATGGCTGTAACTGATATGGCTGATAATGCAAACAAAATGGGAACTGATATGTCAAGTATTCAAAATGCATACCAGGGATTTGCAAAGCAAAACTATACAATGCTTGATAACTTAAAACTTGGCTATGGTGGAACTAAAGAAGAGATGAAAAGATTACTTTCAGACGCTCAAAAAATAACAGGTGTCAAGTATGATATATCAAATTTAAATGATGTATATCAAGCTATTCACGTAGTACAAGGAGAACTTGGGATAACAGGTACAACCGCTAAAGAAGCTAGTACAACAATTCAAGGATCAGTTTCGGCAATGAAATCAGCTTGGCAAAACATGCTAACTGGTATTGCTGATGATAATGCGGATTTTGATGGACTTATCAATAATTTAGTAGATAGCATCGTTACTGCAGGGGAGAATATTTTACCTCGAGTAGAGATAATAATTGATGGCATAATTGAATTAGTAATGAGTTCAATAGAAATTTTAATGGAAAATTTGCCACAAATAATTGAAACTGGAAGAAACATAATTTCTGGACTACTACAAGGAATACAAGAAATGATTCCAGAATTAGCAAGCTCAGCATTCTTAATTATACAAGAATTATTAACATCTTTATTGGAATCACTGCCGCAATTATTGCAAATGGGAATAGATTTATTGACTGAACTAATAAATGGAATCTCACAAACGCTACCGGACCTTATACCAGTTATGGTAGATGCAGTTATCAATATGGCAGAAACTTTAATTGATAATATAGACACAATTATAGATGCAGGAGTAAATTTAATTGTTGGACTTGCTGAAGGTCTTATTGCAGCTTTACCAAGACTTATAGAAAAGGCTCCAGTCATAATAGACAAGTTAGTAACTAAGCTAACGGATCCAGATATGATTAGTCGAATTATTCAAACAGCAGGTAGATTAATAGGTGAATTAGCTGTTGGTTTAGTACAATCAATTCCTAAGCTTCTAGCTGGTGTACTTCAAATTAATATTTCTATAGCAAAAGGTTTTCTAAATGGAGTTGCAGATCTAAAAGATGTTGGAAAAAATCTTATAAAAGGTATATGGGAAGGTATGTCTGGAATTAAGGATTGGCTGTGGGATAAAGTAAGAGGAATGCTAAGTAGTTTAACAGACAAAATCAAAGGATTTTTTGGAATACATTCGCCATCGACTCTTTTTAAAGATGAAATTGGAGAAAATCTTGCACTTGGTTTAGGTGAAGGATTTACTGATACAATGAAAAGCGTATCTAGTGATATGCAAAATTCGATTCCTACAGAATTTGACACAAATACAACAATAAACAACTCTATGTCAAATAATAATTTTGGCTACAACAATACAAATATGTTACAGATATTTAAACAAGCATTAAAAGAAATGAGAATTGAACTAGATTCAGAAGTTGCTGGAAAGTTTGTTGAAAATACTGTAAGTGAATTAATCTATAGTTAGTGAGGTGGAAAAATGTCATACATACTAATCAATGGAAAAAATAGTGATGAAATAAGAGGCTTATTAATATGTAAAGAACCACCTATTACGAAACCTAAAAAAAGAGTTAAGGTCGAAGAAATTGACGGTAGAGATGGAGATGAAATTACAGAATTAGGATATGCATCTTATGATAAAGAGGTAGAAATAGGTTTGAGAGGTCAGTTTGATATTGATGAGGTTATCTCATACTTTAATGAAGAAGGTAAAATTGTGTTTTCTAATGAACCAGATAAATATTATAACTTCAAAATATATGAACAAATTGACTTTGAAAAGTTATTAAGGTTTAGAACTGCAACAGTTAAGCTTCATTGTCAACCATTTAAATATTTAAGAGACGAAAAAATAAAGGAAGAGATTGCCACAGAACAGCAAAACATAATTGTAAGAAATAATGGCAACATTTATTCAAAGCCAATTATTACGGTTTATGGCACTGGTACTATAAATTTGAGTCTTAATGGAAACCAAATTTTTGTAATAGATTTGGGAGAAAACCAGGAGTATATAAGTATAGATACAGCAAAATTGGAAGCATATAAAGGACTAGATCTAAAAAATAGATTAGTAGAAGGAGATTATGACAAATTTTCTTTGAATGTTGGTAAAAATACTATTTCGTGGTCTGGCAATGTGACCAAAATACAATTATTAAATTACAATAGATGGATTTAATGAAAGTGAGGAAAAACGATGGTAATTAGAGATTTAACTCGAGGAGATAGTGCATATTTTGAACTATCAATAAAAGACGAAAACAATGAATTAACAACTGTTGATAAGATTTTTATGACGGTAAAAGAAGATTGGGACTCAGATACAATAAAATTTCAGAAGAAAATAGATAAAGGAATCTATTTTGAAGATGGAATATACAAAATATTTATTGATCCAGAAGATACCAATGAACTGGAATTTGGCCGATATGTATATGATGTTGAAATTATAAAAGGCGATATAAAAACCACAATAGAAGCGGGAATATTGAATATAAATCATGAAGTTACGTGTGCTAGTGATGAGGTGTAAATATGATATATAAATTTGAAAGAAAACTAAAAGGCGCTAATCAAGTAGAAGCTACAAGTGAAGAATTAACCATTAATAATGCTGGAAGAAAAGTTCAAAAATTTGAGTTGAGTGGTAGAAGTGAGCAAAAAACAAGGAGTGGATATAATTTAGCAAATTTAGATGCAGACTCTTTTACTAAAAATGGTGTTACAGTTACTAACAATGGAGATGGAAGTTGGACTTTTAATGGAACATCTACACAAGATACTGATTTGATTTTAACGAAAAACATTGAATTAACTAAAAAAATATATCAATTTGAAGAGGCATCATATTTATTAAAAACCATAGTAATGTCTGGAAATTTCTCCAATCCAAACGATGTAACAGTTAGAACATTGGGAATGGGACAAGATGATGGAGTTAACAATTTCTTTATCTTAAATAATGAATTAAAAAATGGAGAATTTTCAAAAATATTTAATAAACAAGCCACAAGTCATTTGAGTCGTTTAGAACTTTTTTGCGGAGCAAATGTAACATTCAATAATTATACTGTAAAAATATTATTTGCAAAGACTGAAAATAAAGAACTTGAATGGGAACAATATGGAGTATCTCCATCCTTAGAATTTTTAAGTGAGGTTGAAAATCTGGAAGGGAAAAATAAATATTATATTCCTAATACAGGCAAAGTAAAATCAAATGGAATAACTGCAACGTATACAAAAAATACAAGTGAAATAATTTTAGACGGAGTGGCAACTAGAGATTTTTCAGATGGCTTTGAAATTAAAAATATTTTATTAAAAAAAGGAACTTATTCTGTATCTATATGGGGCTTGAATAAGATTGATGAAGAATATGATAGATTTTTTGTAGCTGACGCATCAAATAACAATAAAGTAATTGTAAATTATGTGCAATCATATAGAACTCAGAAATTTACATTGAAACAAGATACAAATATTAAATTAGTATTTATCATAAAAGCTGGCTCAACTTATTCTAATACAAAAGTTAAAATAATGATAAATGAAGGAGATATAGGTTTGTCTTATGTTCCTTATAATTCGTTTAAAATAAGGCAAACAGGGAAAAACATATTACCAGATAATAGAGATGATTATAATGGCTCAGTGTATGGGTATATCAAGTTATTGAATAATTTTGAAAATAATAATTTGGTCCTATCAATAGAGGATAATGATAAAAGCATAGATATGACTGGAATATTTTTTGGAGTCACAGACAATGGAAAAAATTGGGATAACTTAGGAATTTGGCTACTTAATAATGGGCATAAGATAGGAAATTCAATAAGCACTAACCAATATTCTTTCTTTTCATTTTATCCAAATAACCAAACAACGTTTGATAAAATTTTTAAAAGATATAAAATACAAGCGGAAATTTCTAAAGACACCGTTCCAAATGAATGGGAAAAATATAAATCCAATTCTTGGATATTTCCATTAGAACTAGGGCAGAAATTGTATGAAGGAAGTTATTTAGCAGAAGACGGAATACATAATATAAGAACACAAATTAAATTACTAAGCAGCGATGGTAATTTATTTGAAAGTTCTTCAGGTACTTATAAAGTATTCGGAAGAACTCAAAAAGGAGTTAAACGAGGAAGTCAATTATTAAGCAATTATTTTAAAGATAATAGTTCTGTCAATACTTTAAAAGAAAATGTGGGAATTGCAAATAATAATACAGCAGATAGAATATATATATCTAATGGAATTTCTACAACACTAGATGAATTTAAAGATTGGTTAGATGAATGTGAAAATGCAGGAACTCCAATGAAGGTTGAATATGAATTAGCAACAGAAGAAATAATTTCATATACACAAGAGCAACAAGAAATTTATAATCAGCTACAAAATTTAGAATTATTTAGGGGCTGTAATCACATAATTGTTGAAAGTAATGTAAAGCCTACAATAAAATTGAGCTATTATGATGGTGAATTAGATATGACAGATTATAAATACAATTTACAATTCAAAAAACATATGCAGGAAATGTAGGTGATAGTATGATAAAAGTATTTGGAGCAACTGATAAAATTTTTTCTTCAAATGGAGATAAAGTTTTAAACAATGTATCTGCAAAAGTACACAAGGAAGATAATGGTGACTATTACATAGATGTAGAAGCAAGTCTAGAATATATAGATTATTTAGTTCAAGACAATATAATTGTTGCACCAACACCGACAGGTAATCAAGCATTTAGATTAGAAAATCCAACCAAAAAAACAAATAAAATTTCAGTACGTGGCTGGCATGTTTTTTATGATAGTGAAAATCTATTAATTGAAGATAGTTATGTTGTCGATAAAAATTGCAATGATGCATTGGATCATCTAAACAATGCAACAAGTGATACAAGCCCATTCATAACTATAAGTGATATCACATCAACAAATTCATATAGATGCATTAGAAAATCTCTATATGAAGCAATAAAAGTTGTAATCGAAAGATGGGGCGGACATTTAGTAAGAGACAATTTTAGTATTGGAATTAGAGAAAAAATTGGCAATGATAATGGAGTTACAATCCGTAGAAAGAAAAATATGCAAGATATAACTTGTGAAGAAAATTGGAACAATGTAGTAACTAAGTTATTGCCAGTTGGAAAAGATGGGCTTTTACTTCCAGAAAAATATGTAAATGCAGATTTTAGTTATCATATACCATACACCAAGACACAAAGCTTTCAACAAGATATAGATGAAAACGATTATAAAGACTCTAATGGAGATTTAAACGAAGAAGAATACAATAATGCATTAATTAATGATTTAAGAGAGCAAGCAAAAAAATATGTCGAAGAAAACAAATATCCAAAAGTTAATTACACATTGAAGGCTAATATTGAAAAATTGACAGATGTAGGAGACACAATATATGTTATTGATGAAAAGTTAGGTATAAAGTTACTAACAAATGTTATATCATTTACATTTGACTGTAATCTCGAAAGATATACTGAAATAGAATTTGGAAATTTTAAAAATACACTATCAGGACTAGTAAAAAATATACAGAGTTCAACAAATGATCAAATTGAAAAAAATAATGAAACAATAAAAGTAACATTAAGAAATGAATTACAAGATTCAACCAAAAAGATATGGGACGCACTTGGTGCGTCTTATTGTATTTATGAAGGAGATAAAATCTTGATCGTAGATACATTACCAAAAGAAAATGCTAAAAATGTAATAATGATAAACAATGGCGGTATTGGATTCGGGCAAAATGGGATAAATGGGACTTTTAATAGTGCATGGACTATTGATGGAACTCTAAATATGCAAAACATAAATGTTATTAATTTTGTTGCTGACATGATAAAAGGTGGAACATTAAAATTAGGATCTAATCTAAATCAAGCTGGCATAATTGAAATATATGATGAAGCAAATTCTTTAATAGGAAAAATCGATAAAAATGGAATAAGAATGAATGGAAAAGATGGTTCATATGTCTTAATGAATAATGATATTGGTGTTGCTGGTTACGATATAAATGATAACAAAATATACTGGATGGATAAAGATGAATTTCATATGAAAAAATCAGTTGTTGAAGAGGAAATTACATTATGTAATAAAATGCGATTTATTCCAATCACAATAAAAGACTCTTCAAAAAATGTTGTGAATGATGGAATTGGACTTGTTAGTACGGTATAGTATAGAAGGAGTAAAAAATGGCAAATGATAGTTTTGAATTTGGAACATCAAATAAATATATAACTGGAAAAATTGAATGGCAATCAAACTCTAATGGCAGTAATGAAAATACATCAAACGTTAATGTAAGTTTATATTTTAAAAAAAGTAGTCAATCCACAGAAGCAACAAGAGGAACTTGGAACGGAAGTATTTCTATTGATGGAACAAAAACAAGTATAAGTCAAAGTATTACACTAAATTGTAATGATACTTATCAGAAAGTAGGAACAGCTTCAAAGTTAATAACACACGACTCAAATGGCCAAAAGTCAATAAAAATAAGTGCTACTGGCGGAATTAGTGGTACATCATTTAATAGCAGTGAAGGAAGCGGAATAGCTGTATTAGATACCATACCAAGAGCATCAAGTGTTAAATGTGAAAGTGGAAATATAGGAGAAAAAACAACTATTTCTATAGACAGAAAGGCAGACAACTTTAAACATACTTTAAAATATGAATTTGGAAACTTATCTGGAATAATAACAAAAAATGTTGAAAAGTCTTATGTATGGACTATTCCAACATCTTTTTATTCACAAATTCCAAATTCTAATACTGGAAAAGGAACAATAACTTGTGAAACCTATAATGGAAGTACACTAATAGGAACCACAACTTGTGAATTTAGTGTAAAAGTAATAAACTCAAATCCACAAATAGGAAAAGTTTATTATGCAGATACCAATGACGATGTTGTAAAAATAACTGGAAATAATCAAAGAATAGTAAGAAATTTAAGCTTGCTATTAGTTACAGTAGAAAATGTTACAGCAAAGAATAGTGCCACTATTACAGAATGTTCAGTTACGTTTAATAATGTAACAGTAAAAAACAAAGGAGCTGGCACTTTTGGATTCAGCAGCATAAATTTATCAAGCAATGCAAAGGCTGTTATTAAAGCCACAGACAGCAGAGGTAATATTACAACCACTCAAAAAGATATTATAATTGATGATTGGGAGATGCCATCAGCCTCAATAGACTTGCATAGACTTGAAAATTACTATGCAGAAACACATCTAAAAGTTAATACTAAATATTCATCTGTTAATGGAAAAAACAATATACAAATATATTATATGAAAAAGAAAAGAAGCGATAGCGATTATTACAAAAATATAGAAATTGGAGATAATCTTAATAGCAAAGCTTTAAAAATAGATTTTCCAGACAATATGCAATTTGATTCACAATTTAAAGATATAATTAAAGCTGGTACTAATACTATAAGTACAGGAAATAGAACAGAACAAAGTATGCTAAGTGCATTTGTTGCAATATATTATGGAGAAGAAATAAATAAGATCTTATATAAAATTAGAAACAAAATTGTAGATCCAAACTTGAAAGATTACACATTACCAAGTGATTTTGGGACTGTTACGGAAATTGACAAGACACAAACTCCTTATCAATATATAAAGATTCCTATTACACAAACGGAATTACAAAATAATAAAGAGACTATTACGCAATGTGAGATAGCATCAGACTATGATTTTAGGATAGTAATAAAGGATAAATTTGCAACAGTTACATATAATGTGACTTTAGCAAGAGGAACACCAATTGTCTTTTTTGATAGAATAAAAAGAAGTACAGGATTTAACTGCTTTCCAAAAAATGAAGAAACTGTTGAAATTGATGGGATAGATATAGGAACAATAAAACAAATCACAAGAGAACTAAAACTAACAGCCGATACATGGCAGGATACTGGCATTAGTGGAGCAGATCTAGAAACGGGAACATACATATTACAACTTCAAATCAATGCTGGAGAAAATACAGGTTTATGGAATGAATTTGCAAGTGGCTTATTAACTTGGTATGCTAATAGAACTAATAGCACTAATTATGATGCAGATGAAATTCCATTATCAAAAGCTGGGCACTCTAGGAATAAACATATAATTAAGTTGAGGACATTAAGAACTCCAAACTCAGGAAGCTTAAAATTACAAATTTGTGATTCAATTTCTTGGAATGGCAGTGCTAATGTTGTTTTTAGATTAAGAAGAATGATATAAAGAGGAATAGTATGGAAAATGTAACGATTGGGCAAGTTGTTATAGCAATAGGAAGTTTGTCAACATTGGCAGGCTTCTTTTATGCAATATATAACTTTATAAAGAAAACTGTATTAGACAAAATAAGTGATAATACATGTAGAATTGAAAGGCTAGAAAAAGAAACAGCAAATCTCAAAAGAGAAGTTGCTAATAGTAAAGAAGAAAGATTAATTTTGTTAAAGGCTCAATTAGCTTGCCTTAAAGGACTAAAGGAGCAAGGCTGTGATGGTCCAGTAACTCAAGCAATTGGAGATATAGAAAATTATTTAATAAAGAAAACACATAATTAAAGGAGGGGAAGATTATGGGAAAATTAAAGAAAATAGCAAAGTATGCTACGAATATTTTAGCAATTATAAGTGCATTAGTGGCAGGAATTAATGCTGTAGATGGTATTACAATACCATATGCAATTCAAATAGTGCAAGTAATAGCAGTCATTCAAGGTGTGCTTGGTACATACCTATTGGGACAAAAGGTTGTGAATGATAATAAGGAGGATAAATAGTCATGGAAATAATTGAAACTAACTTACAATTCAAAGACATGAGCACAAGAAAATCAACAGAGAGAATAATACTTCATCACGCTGCAGCACAAAACTGCAGTGCAGAAGACATTCATAGATGGCACTTAAATAATGGCTGGAGTGGTGCTGGCTACCACTTTTTAGTTAGAAGAGATGGTAAAGTATATAGACTTCGTCCAGAAGATAAAGTAGGAGCCCATGCGTATGGCTCAAATTATAATTCTATTGGAATATGCTTTGAAGGAAATTACATGGAAGAGGATATGCAAACTGAACAAGTAAAAGCAGGAAAAGAATTAGTTGCATATCTAAAGAATAAGTATGGAATATCAACGGTACAAAAACATAAAGACGTTTGCTCTACAAATTGCCCAGGAGATAAATTTCCATTCGACGAGATAGCAAATTCTGAGACAAGCAATGAAGTTATACTTCAACCATCAAAAAACGAAAATAAAGGCAACGTCGCAAGAATACAAAGTACTTTAAATGAAAGATATAACTTAAAAATAGCTGTAGATAATATTTATGGAAACGAGACGAAGAAGGCTCTAGTTAAGAGTTTACAAACAGAATTAAATAAACAATATAATAGAGGTCTAACAGTCGATGGAATATTTGGATCTAATACCTATAATGCCTGTATAAACGTCCGTAGAGGAGCTGAAGGAAATATCACATGGTTAATTCAGTCAATGCTTATTTGCCACTCATTTAACATTAATGTAGATGGAATATTTGGACCTGCAACAGAAAATGCAGTAAAAGAATTTCAATCAAGAAATGGATTATCTGCAGATGGGATAGTTGGAAAAAATACATTTAATAAATTATTCAGATAGATTTTTCGGTAGGAGCAATCCTACCTCTTTTTTTATGCCAATTTTCGCTATAGCGAAAGAATATGCAAAATTTTAGACAACAAACTATATTCTTAAATAATTAAAATGTCTTAAAACTTATTCTCATACGTTGATTTTTTGCCTATTTTTAGCCATTTTACAAGTTTCGACAGACTTTTTACATAAAATTTGTTATTATATTAAAAAGGAGGACAAGCTTATGAAAGAAGATTTGAAAAAGCTTGAACTTAAGATAAAAAATAATAGCAAATATGAAGATATATTAGAGCAGAGCATGCAGATAGATGAATACATAAAAATAATAGTCGAGAGAGCTATATAGTGAAAATACTTATAAGAAAAATAAAAAGGCTAGCGAACGCTAGCCTCTATTCTCTTTTTGAGAATAAAACATATATCCTAATAATATTATATAACAATTTTTTAAATTAGTCAATTTCTAGTTTTTCTTTTATTGCTTCTTGTAAAAGTTGTGAGAAATTAATATTTTCTTTTTCAGCTAATGTATCAAGCCAGCCGGGGATAGACAAAGTCTTTTTTACAGATTTATTATTAAATTTTTTTCTGTAGTCGTTCATATCTATTCCAATAAAGGAGATAAATTGATCTTTATTTAATCTTATATTGCTAAAATCTAAAGTTGGCTTCGGAAATTTTGTTAAATCATCTAAGAACAATCCCATAGCATTTTGAGCCATATAATAAGCTTCTTGTATTGTTTCACCTTCTGTAGTACAGTTTTTTAAGTCTATAAAGTCAACAATATAATAACTACCATCATCATTCATTTTTGTAAAGATAGCTGGAAATACTGTTAATTCATTTTTCATCTTAAATAAACCTCCAAATATAATAAATTGAAAAGAAGAAAAAATTATGTATCCGTTTAAAATAAATATTTAGGGAAGGGCTATTATTTTAGCCCTGTCCTTTTAAGAATCTCATTTAAAAGTCCTTTTTTCATGTCTTTGTTATGTACAGGAACTATTTCGGTTTGATTACCGTTTTTTTAGTTTTACATGAGATCCGATTTTGTGAAATTTGTTGCCAGCCATTTTGCTTTAACAACTTCACAAGTTCCTTTGGATACATGTTCTATCCTCCTTTCATTGATTATTATAACACGTAATAATACGTATGTCAACAATATTTTCAATAAATTTTAAGTATTCTATAAAAAGTTGATTGAAAAATATAATGAAGTATTGTAGAACAAAAAAGTGGTCAAAAAGTGGTCAAAAATAAAATAAAAAGACTAAAAAGCATTGATAATGGCTAGCTTTATAAAATGAAACTTTTTCCTTGGTAAGGCTGAGGTCACGGGTTCGATTCCCGTTGTTAGCTCCAGAAAATATAGAAAACTAGAATTTTTAGAGAATTCTAGTATTTTTTATAAAAAAACGGGAATTGAAAAGGAGGAACAGAAAATTGTCCAGTGGACAATTTTCCCGACGCGGGTAGATTCCCGTTGTTAGCTCCAGAATGAAAAAATTAGAGTTTTATATTACTTTAATTTTTTTTATTTTATCTAACATAAAAAAATATGCATATATTTTTAGTGTTCGCTTGTTTTTTATTAATATATATAGTATAGTAATTGATATAGGAAATGAGATAAGCAAGTGTGTTGCCACTTTACTTCATAGTATATACTATGGGAAAGTGAGGTGGTGTTTATGGGTATTATATTATTTTTAATATATGCATTGGGACTTTCCCTTACTATAAACGTAGCCTTATTAGCAATTATATACATAATTTTGTCAAATAAGGAATAAATAAAACAACACATCTTTGCTTTGGCCAGCAGATGTGTTGTTACAATAATATGTGGCAACCACGATTGTGGTTTTTCATTTCCTATATTTATTATATACATTAATTATCTGTTTGTCAATTTTTTGACAACGATTTTTGTTATAAATTTAATCTAGTTATATAAAAAATAAACCACCAGCAGAGTTGCTATGAAATGAGCGACTCTACTGGTGGTTGTGGTACATGTGATAAGGCATGTACCATGAAATGAAATTATGCGATTACGATAACATCGCCATCAAACGGCTTGTTGACCTCACCCAGATATTCGAAATCCTCGAACATCTTAAGGAGATAGAGAAACTTCATTTCGGTGTAACCATCAGGATCTTTTTTAGGAAGCTCCTGAGAATTTCCAAAAACTTTTTGAAGCAATTCATCGCCAATCTTGTTCAGCTTGACTTTGATTATGTCGTTCATCGATACTTTCATTAAAACTTCCTCCTTGTGATTGTTCGGAGGATTGTGCCTCCGAACTCTGTTTATATTCGAAGGCAACACATATCAAAATATGCTACTGGTAAAATTATACAATGTTTTACGGAAAAAGTTAAATATTTCCGATTAAGCTTTCTAAAAAAATAAATTTTTGTCTAAAATTGTATAAATAGTCTCAATAAAAAAATTCTCGAATACAATATATTAGGAGGATTTAATATGGAAAAGATTAAGACGATAGCAAAATATACAATAAATGTTTTGGCAATTATTAGTGCTTTGGTTACTGGAATTAATGCTGTAGAAGGAATAACAATACCATATGCGATTCAAATAGTACAGGTAATAGCTGTTGTTCAAGGAGTAATAAGTACGTATTTATTAGGACAGAAGGCTATTAGCAATAGGGAGAAGAAATAAATATGAATATAATTAATACAAATTTAAATTTTAAACAAATGGATACACGTAGCTCTACTAAAAGAATAATTTTGCATCATGCTGCGGCCAAAAAGTGTTCTGCTGAAGATATTCACAGGTGGCATTTAAACAATGGTTGGAGTGGAGCTGGATATCACTTTCTGGTAAGAAAAGACGGCACAATATATAGACTTCGTCCAGAGGATAAGGTTGGAGCACATGCATATGGTGCAAATTATGATTCATTGGGAATTTGCTTTGAAGGAGATTATAAAGAAGAAATAATGCAAGAGGAGGAGATTAAAGCTGGAAGAGAACTTGTAAACTTTTTAAAAAATAAATATGGAATAAACACAGTACAAGTTCATAAAAATGTAAATGCAACAAATTGCCCGGGTGACAATTTTCCATTTGATCAAATAGCAAATTCAAATGAAACAGGCGTATCAAAACCAAGCCAAGAAAAGGGAAAAATAGCTACAATACAAACTTCTTTAAATGAAAAATATGGCTTAAATATTTCAGTAGATAATATTTATGGAAACGAGACGAAGAAGGCATTGGTGAAGGGATTACAAACAGAATTAAATAAACAGTTTGGAAGTAAACTAGCAGTCGATGGAATATTTGGAACTAACACTTACAATGCCTGCATAAATGTTCGAAAAGGAGCAGAAGGAAACATCACTTGGTTAATTCAGTCAATGCTTATTTGCAAATTATTTAACATTAATGCAGACGGAATATTCGGACCCGCAACAGAAAGTGCGGTACGAGAATTTCAAAAAAGAAATGGATTATCACAAGATGGAATAGTTGGAAAGAATACGTTTAATAAATTATTCAAATAATAGTGAAAAATATATTTAAAATTCTATTTGGGGTTCCAATATGGAACCTTAAATAAATTAATTGCCAAAAGTAATAATTTGTGTTATATTATAATAGCTATAAGAAAAAGAAAGGTCGAAGATATAATGAAAATAGGAATTGTAGGACTTCCAAATGTAGGAAAGAGTACTTTATTTAATGCAATAACAAATGCAGGAGCAGAATGTGCAAACTATCCATTCTGTACAATAGAGCCAAATGTAGGCGTAGTTCCAGTACCAGACGAAAGATTGGACAACCTAGCAAAGATGTACAACCCTCAAAAGGTTACACATGCTGTAATTGAATTTGTTGATATAGCAGGTTTGGTAAAAGGAGCAAGCAAAGGCGAAGGATTAGGAAATAAATTTTTATCTCATATAAGAGAAACAGATGCAATTTGCCAAGTTGTAAGATGTTTTGAAGATTCAAACATAATACATGTTGATGGAAGCATTAACCCTGTAAGAGATATAGAAACTATTAATTTAGAACTTGTATTTGCAGACTTAGAGACTGTTGAGAAAAGAATTGATAGAGCTAGTAAATTAATAAAAGGTGATAAGAAATATCAATTAGAATTTGATACATGGAAAAAAGTAAGAGATGCTTTGCAAAATGGAAAACCAGCAAGAAGTTTGGAGTATACAGATGAAGAACTAGAAATAGTAAGGGATGGATTCTTACTAACAATGAAACCAATTTTATATGTTGCAAATGTTTCAGAAGATCAATTATTGGATGAAAATGATGCAAATGTAAACAGCGTAAAAGAATATGCAAAACAAGACAAGGCAGAAGTAATAAAGCTTTGCGTAAAAATAGAAGAAGAATTATCAAGTTTAGATGGTAATGACAAAAAGGAAATGCTAGAAGCATTAGGTCTAGAAGAATCTGGATTAGATAAAGTAATAAAAGCAAGCTATGATTTACTTGGATTAATGTCGTTCTTAACAGCTGGAGAGCCAGAAGTAAGAGCCTGGACAATAAAGAAAGGAACAAAAGCTCCACAGGCTGCAGGAAAAATTCACTCAGATATAGAGAGAGGGTTCATTAGAGCAGAAATAGTTTCTTATGATGATTTGATGAGAGAAGGCTCAATGACAGCTGCAAAAGAAAAAGGATTAGTTCGTTCAGAAGGTAAAGAATACATAATGCAAGATGGAGATATAGTATTATTTAAATTTAACGTATAAATTAAGAGACGTCCTTCGCCCAAGAGGGACGCCCTTTTTTGGGCGATTTTAGCTTAAAGTATAACAAAGTCTAGTAATTTCGCCCCAAATCCCCCGTCCCTAATGGGCGAAAATTCACAAAACTTTCACAATAAAATTAGCAATCTCTATTGACTTTTGCTAACTTACGATGTATTATATACACAGTTTAGCACTCAAAGTAGTATAGTGCTAAAAAGAGGTGAAAAAATGCTAGACAATAGAAAGAAAAAAATATTACAAGCTATTGTAGAAGAATATATTGAAACAGCTGAGCCTGTAAGCTCGAAGTCTATTGTAGAAAAACATGGAATTGATTACAGCAGTGCCACGATAAGAAACGATATGGCTGAGCTTGAAAAGATTGGTTTGCTTGATAAACCACATACATCAGCTGGACGTATTCCGTCAGCACAAGGTTATAGATACTATGTTGATGAACTTTTGAACTATAATGATATTAGTATGCAAGAGATAAAATATATACAGACACAACTTGCAACTAAGGTTAATCAAATAGAAGATTTAACAAAAATTGCAACATCAACATTATCTGAAATAACTCATTACACATCAGTTGGAATAGGACCACGAGTTGCGAGCCAAAATATAGAAGAAGTTAAATTTGTATTGTTAGGTAGCAGGCTTTTAATGGCAATAATTCTAACAGAGAGTGGACTTGTAAAAGAAACAATAATTAAGTTTGATGAAGACATAACGCAAGAACAAGTTGATACAATAACGTATTTGTTTAACAACAAACTAAAAGGAAAACCACTTACTCAAATAGATAAACCGATGGAAGAATACATGCATTCAGAAATGAGTAGTGTATTAAATGTGGTAAAACCTGTATTAGAACAGTTAAATAAAGCAATAAACGAAGACGCACCGATTTATATGGAGGGAGCCAATAAATCGTTTGATTTGCCAGAATTCAAGAGCTTAGATATAGCCAAAAATTTCGTAAATATATTAGACACAGACAAAACTAAACAGATGATAGATGTTTTGAATAGTGATGATAATCAAGATGAAATAAATGTTTACATTGGTGATGAAAATGTGGATGAAGCTCTAAAAGACTTTAGCATAATAACATTTAAACATAAAGAAGAAGGAAAAGATTTAGGAACGATTGCTATAATTGGACCTACCAGAATGGACTATTCAAAAGTAATATCGGCAATGAAATATATTAGTAAAAAGTTAGGCGAAAATAGCGAAACACCAAAACTAGACAATCCAAATTCTGAAGAGAGAAAGGATGATGATAATGGATAAAGAGAAAAAAGCACAAGGAGATAAAGAGGAAAAGCAAGAAGTAAAAAAAGAAGAAAAGACAGAAAATAAAGAAAAAGAATTAAATGAGCAAATATCAAAATTAAAAGATGAATTGGCAGATGTAAAAGATAGACACACAAGACTTATTGCAGAATTCGACAATTTAAAGAAAAGAAGTGCAAAAGAAAGAGAAGGGTTATACAATTCGATAATAGGGGATATAATATCATCATTATTACCAGTAATTGATAACTTAGAAAAAGCAACAGAAGCCGAGACAAAAGATGAAGAATATAAAAAAGGAATCGAACTTGTATTAAAGCAATTTAAAGATGTGCTTACAGCAAATGGAGTAAAAGAAATAGAGGCAGTAGGACAACCTTTTGATCCAGAATTACATGAGGCAGTAAGCATGATACAAGATGAAAAACTTGGAGAAAAAATAGTTGCACAAGAATATAGAAAAGGCTACATGATAGGCAACAAAGTTATTCGTCATTCTATGGTTGTTGTAGCAAACTAAAATTAATAAAAAGCTTCGTCTTGCGTTGTTAAATTTGCCATTAATAATCCTCGACGTACATAAAGTATGCCTCCGGTTATTAAGACAAATTTGCCTAGCAATACTTGCTTTTAATTAATTTAAAAAATTTTATATGTTATTAAT
>CEAH01074497.1_pt1 | contig 27135 bp, 20 predicted proteins | sample 557571 | NCBI WGS metagenome assembly CEAH01 (sample SAMEA3182092, study PRJEB8094) | gut metagenome | biome: human; feature: gut; material: Stool; isolation source: human stools | place: Canada | collected 2013-11-25
AGACGGTGCGCGCAGGGTATAGTCCACGCCGCCGGCGACATAGTCCTTGCCGAAAATCAGACCTTCGTCATTCAGGCCACCCCAGCTAATCGTATGCGTTACGGCATAGTCCGCCACAAACAGGCTGTGGGGATATTTGTTCTGCTGTGCATACTCCTCGGTGGTTGCCGTCGCAGACGTGAGTTTGTAGGCTTCTATCGTTCCCACATAGGTAAAGGGAACATAGTGCAGCGACGCATCCGGCAGGCTGCCGTTTGCCGTTCCGGGAATATTCATCGCCGAAAGGTCAAAATAATATCTGCCGCCGGGGGTGAGGAAAAACTGTTCTGATAAAGCAAACTGCGCCGTGAGCTTGGTAACGTCCGCCGGAACGTTGTCGCCGGGGGCGTAGAGCTTACCGTTGCTTCCGAGCCACATGAAGTAGCTGCCTGTATTTCCGTCCGGGCGGGTCAGACCGTCGGACGCAGGGGCGGTAAACGTGCTGCCGGTTTTCACGATGATGTGAATAGCATCGGAGCTGCCGCCCAGCTTGCCGCCGCCAAGGTCAAGGGTAACGACCTTCAGTCCGTCAGGACCCAGTGTGTCAGCGTTCAGGATTTCAAGCACGGGGCGGAAACCGACGCGCGGGCCGGAGAACGCAGCATCGTAGAAGTTCCAGTAGCGGGCCGAACTGTACCCGCGAACCGCACGATACCACAATTCGTTACTTGATGTGTCCTGCCCCCACGAATACATTTTATTCCAGTTTTGGATATATCCGCTGTTCTTGTCCAGCACCGCGTCCCACTCATTGCTTTGGGGCGTACCGCTCTCTGAATCGCCTGAACCGGTAAACCCACTTCCACAAGACGGTGCGCGCAGGGTATAGTCCACGCCGCCGGCGACATAGTCCTTGCCGAAAATCAGACCTTCGTCATTCAGGCCACCCCAGCTAATCGTATGCGTTACGGCATAGTCCGCCACAAACAGGCTGTGGGGATATTTGTTCTGCTGTGCATACTCCTCGGTGGTTGCCGTCGCAGACGTGAGTTTGTAGGCTTCTATCGTTCCCACATAGGTAAAGGGAACATAGTGCAGCGACGCATCCGGCAGGCTGCCGTTTGCCGTTCCGGGAATATTCATCGCCGAAAGGTCAAAATAATATCTGCCGCCGGGGGTGAGGAAAAACTGTTCTGATAAAGCAAACTGCGCCGTGAGCTTGGTAACGTCCGCCGGAACGTTGTCGCCGGGGGCGTAGAGCTTACCGTTGCTTCCGAGCCACATAAAGTAGCTGCCGGTATCTCCGTCCGGCCGGATCAGACCATCGGAGGCAGGCGCGGTAAAGCTCTCACCGTTTTTTACGATAATCTGGATGGCCTCGGAGCTGCCGCCCAGCTTGCCGCCGCCAAGGTCAAGGGTAACGGCTTTCAGCCCGTCAGAGCTCAGTGTGTCCGGGTTTAGGACCTCAAGGACAGGACGGAAACCGATGACTGGGCGGGACCACGTAGCATTCCAGTCGCTCCAGTTGCGGGCGGAATTGTACCCGCGACGTGCACGGTTCGCCAACAAAGTACTCGCAGTATCCTGCCCCCACGAAAGCACCTCACCACAGTTTTTGATATATCCATCGTCCTTGTCCAGTATCCTGTCCCATTCGTTGCTTTGGGGTGTGCCGCGTCGGGAATTGCCCGAGCCTGTACCATCACTTCCCGTGGACGGCGCACGTAGCATATAATCCACGCTTCCGGCGGCGTAGCCTTTGCCGAAAATCAGACTTGCGCCATCCAGGTTATCCCATCCTACTGTATGTGTCACGACATAATCCGCCACAAACAGGCTGTGGACATATTCGTTCTTCTGTGCATACTCCTCGGTGGTTACCATCTCCGACGTGAGCTTGTAGGCATCCACTGTCCCGGCATAGGTAAAGGGAACATAGTGCAGCGACGTATCCGGCAGGCTGCTGTTTGCCGTGCCGGGGATGCCCACGCCGGAGAGGTCAAACCAATAGGTGTCGCCGATCGTAAGAGTAAACTGCTCATCAAACTGCGCCGTCAGCCTGGTTACATCCGCCGAAACGTTATCGCCCGGTTCGTAGAGCTTGCCGTCGCTGCCAAGCCACATAAAGGAGCTGCCGGTATCTCCGTCGGGACGGGTCAGACCGTCGGAGGCAGGCGCGGTAAAGCTCTCACCGTTTTTTACGATGATTTGAATATCCTCGGAGCTGTTACCCAGCTTGCCACCGCCAAGATCAAGGGTAACAGCTTTCAGTCCGTCAGCGTCCAGCGTGCCAAGATTCAGGACTTCAAGGACGGGGCGGAAACCGATGTCCGGGCTGGAAATCGAAGAATCGCTGCTGCCCCAGTTGCGGATCGAATCGTGCCCACGAAGCGCACGATTCCCATTCGCAATGTTCGGAGTATCCTGCCCCCACGAAGACATCCCACTCCAGTTTTTGATATATCCGTCATTCTTGTCCAGTATCCTGTCCCATTCGTTGCTTTGGGGCGTGCCGCGTTTGGAATTGCCTGAGCCTGTATCACCACTTCCCGCAGAGGGCATGCGCAGCGTATAGTCCACGCCGCCGGCGACGTAGCCTTTGCCGAAAATCAGATCTTTTGCATACAGCTCCTTCCAGCTTATCGTATGCGTTACGGCATAGTCCGCCACGAACATACTGTGGACATATGCGTTCTGCTTTGCATACGCCTCAGTGGTTTCCATCGCTGATTTGAGATTGTAGGCTTCCACTATCCCAACGTAGGTAAAGGGGACATAATGCATGGTATTATCCGGCAAAGCGCCGTTCACTGTGCCGGGAATGCCCATTGCCGATAAGTCAAAGTAATAGGTGTCTCCGGGAGCAAGTCTGAACTGCTCTATGAGAGCAAACTGTGCCGTCAGCCTGGTTACATCCGCCGAAACGTTATCTCCCGGTTCGTAGAGCTCGCCATCGCTGCCAAGCCACTTAAAGTAGCTGCCGGTATTTCCGTCGGGACGGGTCAGACCATCGAAGGCAGGCGCGGTAAAGCTCTTACCGTTTTTTACGATGATCTGGATTCTATCCGAGCTGCCGCCCAACTTGCCGCCGCCAAGGTCGAGGGTAACGGCTTTCAGCCCGTCAGCACCCAGTGTGTCCGGGTTCAGGACTTCAAGGACAGGGTGAAAACGGAGGGCCGGCACGGAATACGTAGTATCACCGCTGGCCCAATTGTGGTTCGAACCGTTCCAGCGAATCCCACGGTGCGACGACGAAGCTCTCGAAGTATCCTGTCCCCACGAATACCCACTACTCCAGTTTTTGATATATCCATCGTTCTTGTCCAGTATCCTATCCCATTCGTTGCTTTGGGGCGTGCCGCGTCGGGAATTGCCCGAGCCTGTACTATCACTTCCCACGGATGGTGCACGCAGCATATAGTCCACGCCGCCGGCGGCGTAGTCTTTGCCGAAAATCAGGCTCGCATTGTTTAAGATATTCCAATTTACCGCACCCGTTACGGCATAATCCGCCACAAACAGGCTGTGGAGATATTTATTCTTCTCTGCATACTCCTCGGTGGTTGCCATCTCCGACGTGAGCTTGTAGGCATCCACTGCCCCTGCGTAGGTAAAGGGAACATAGTGCATTGATTTGTCCGGTAAATCATCGTTTATTGTGCCTGGAATGTTCTCACCGGAGAGGTCAAAGTAATAGGTGCCGCCAGGAGTGAGGGCAAACTGCTCGGTGGCTGCCTCCTCCACCGTCAACGCTACCGTCTGAAATTGGCTGGCGTAGTCAGTCTGGCAATCACCGTTATACTGCTCGGAGAACACATGGAGTTTATAATTTCCGCTGGCAAGGTCATGCGGCAGTGTAAAGCTGAGCTGTCTGTCTGCGGCAGTGGGCTTCATAATTCTTCCATAGTGGGTCGCACCGTTTTTACCCTCGATAATCGCAGAAATATATTCATTCTGCCCCGTTCTCGGCCCGGAAAAGTTCAGCGTAACCGTGCCGCCGGGTTTTCCTGCTGCGGTAGTTTCCGTTACCCTAAAAGTACGGGTATCGTCCAAAAGTGTCAATTTCCATTCGTCCCCGCTGTATTCCGGGATTTTGAACATTCCGTCAGCAGTACCTTTGCCGCCAACGGCTGCAGAAACGAGGAGGACAGAGTCCGGCTTCAGGTTGAAGGCAGGGCGGGCGGCGTTGGTTTGGCCTACCCATTCACCGATCACAGCGCCCTTTTCATTGACCGTCCCCGCAGAATCAGGGTTCATTCTTCTAGGAGAACGGAGCCACCATACGTATGCACTATCGCCATAATTGGCGATACGCGCATTGTCATCGGTAAATCCGTAGGCTGCATTTTCCGCTTCCTCTGCCGAGAGGAAAAACACCTTGTCCCCATCCAGGATGTTGTCAGAAGCGGCATAGTACATACCGTATAGAGCATCACTTTTGCTGGTTGCCAAAACAGCTTTTTGCTCCGTAATGCTGAGACTTCTGCTGTAAAAGTCATTACACCAGTCCTGCGCACGGCTGCCCTTCCAGTCGTTGAAATATGGGGTCGTATAATCAAATTCTACGCCGCCATATTCCCCTGTCCCAAGCAGTGCATCAGAGAGCAGAAAAAATCCGTCCTCCTCCCGGGCATTGGGCATATTGGTTTTTGTATCCAGCACACGCCATTTGACGGTGCTGTTATCCCATGTGCCAAAATGAATATAGTCATAGCTGTTATTTGTGCTGTCATAACCGCTGATCCCGCTTGTACCGAGCTGTATGGCTTTTGCCCCGTCATTGCTGGCAAACACGGTCGTCGGCAAAAGGCCAAGCACCATGCAGCACAGCAGCAGGATGCTGAGTATTCGTTTCTTCATTGGCTTTTCTCCTCCTTTTCGTGTTGGTTCGGCTTATCCGTCCCGTCTTTTCTCCGGTTTTCCTTGCTTCTGAGCCGGAAGCACAGCGCGGTGATGACCACCGCCGCTGCAAAGGAGACGACGGCCACCAGCACATAGCCGCCCGCGTCCTCCCGCAGCAGCATCGCGCCGAACACGCCCCATGCGGCGGTCTGTCCCGGAGCGACGACCGTGCCCGCTGTCTGCATCAGCGCCGCGCACAGCAGTATACACGCTGCGGAGAGGCTTATTACCTCGCGCCGCTGCCTCCGGCGGGTGTTTTCCCGCACCCGCTGCTTGACGAGTGCGACCCGTCTTGCGGTATCGTACATTTCGTTTGAACCTCCTCTCTGGATTTTTTGAAATGCGGCTTAAAAACCCCTTCACTTATATAGGTACAAAAAATCGAAAAAACTCTCACCCAAAACGCAAAATTTTTCAAAAAAATTTGAGAGCCGCCAAAAAGCAGCTCTCAGGGAGTAAATGTTCGGTTATTTCCTCTGTGATAAGCGGAAAACAGACCATCTTCCCGCCGCCACCAGCAGCACCGGCAGGGCGTAGGCGATGTACTGTGCCGCGCCGCCGTAGGCGATGAGCAGATTGTAGATGGCGTGGAGGGTGATGGCCGCGCCCAGCAGTCCGCAGGTGCCGGCAATTTTCAGCCACGTCCGCCGCCATGTGTATGCAAGCCCGCCGCCCACGATCAGACCGCAGAGGACGTGCATGGCTCCCGTGCCGAAGCCCCGGAAGAAGATAAAGGAGAAGCGGTCTGCGCCGTTCTGAATGAGATAGCACACGTTTTCAAAGGTGGCGAAGGCGAGGGCAACTGTGATGGCGGCAGCCTTGATTTTATCCCCCTCCGGCTCGAACACCAGAAGATAGAACACCAGCGGCAGCAGCTTCATCATTTCCTCCACCACCGGCGCGATCTCCGCTGTGGCGGCAAGGGCATCCGCCTGACACACCGCCGCAAGGAAGGTGTTGATATAGGCCGAGAGCAGGCATACCCCCATCCCGGCGATGCAAAACAGGAAGAAGCGGAGCTGCCGCCTGCCCATGCACAGGGCGGCCACCAGCAGTGGGGATACCATGCAGAGGAAAATGTTTTCGATGTAGGTCACGCTACCACCGCCTTTCTCGTGGCGGGCAGCAGCCCCAATATGGCAAGGGTCAGCAACATATCACACCAGAAGGTGGGACTTGCCGGTGAGGTATCCGGCCAGAAGCAACCCACCGTCCAGAGGAGATATTCCGAACCGGCAAAGCACAGCACGCCGATGTGGAAGTACCGCATATTCCGCGCCGCCCCCGTCTGCCCATTGGCGTATACCAGCCCCCGGATGGCGCAGTAAGAGAGAACGATCATCATGCCGCACCAGATCAGGTTGGAGAGGATGTCCCCGAAGGTGCAATAGAACGCCAGCAGCGGCACACCGAACACAGGCGCAAGCCATGCCCTGCGGCAGCGGAAGGCGCGTTCCTCTGGGGTGGAGAGCGTGGCCTGCAAAATGCGCAGGAAGATGAGGCTGGCCACCCAGCCGAACTCCGACACATAAAAGACCCGCGGCGTGGTATCGAACAGCAGCAGGTACAGCGTCCAGTAGAGCGAACCAAGGGCAAAGCAGCCGTAGAAGCACAGCAGCAGAAAATACGCCTGCCTGCGGCTTTTCCGGTAGGAGATACCCGAAAGCAGCGCACCCACGAACGTGGTCAGCAGTTGCAGCAGGTTCTCAATCAGCTCCATGAATCCCCTCGCTTTCGTTGTTCTGATCGTCCTCACGGCTCATCTGCCGCAGCCGGAAGCACAGAACGGTCACGCACACGCCCAGAAGAAAGGCCAAAAGCCCGATGACGATGTATCCCAAGGCCGCGCCGCCGCCATACATACTGGCCGCCGTTTCAAGGCCGGAGTAGTCGCCGGTCTGGATGCTTGCGGCAATGCCGGGCATGGCGAGGGCCGCGCCGATGAGCAGCGCAAGGCACGCCGCCACGGCGGAAGCCATGGTGATCGTGTTGCGCCGCAGCTGTTTCTCCCGTTCCATTTTGGCGATGCGCCGCTTTGTCTCCGCAACGCGCTCTTCATGACTCCGCATTTGTGATCCCCTCCCGTTCCAGCAGTTTGCGCAGGTTCTCTTTTCCGCGATACATCATGTTGGTGATCTGTTTTACCGTTTTACCCGTGACCTCCGCCGCCTGCGCGTAGCTCATATCCTCAAAATAGGTGAGATAGAGGACTTCCCGATAGTCTGGGTTCATTTCGTCCATGCAGAAGTGCAGAACGCGGTTTCGCTCCTCCGTCCGGATGACCTCCTCCGCCAGCAGCCGCCCGTCCGGCTCGCCGGTCAGCATATCGAGGCTGAACAGGGGCCTTCGTTTGCTCTTGTGGCGCAGCGCCATGTGCCGCGCCGCCTTATAGAGATACGCCTTGAAGCCGCCGTCCCGTACTTTTGGCTTTTTCGTGAACAGATAGGCGAAAACATCCAGCATCAGCTCCTCCGCCTCGTGAACGTCGTGCAGATAGCCGTCGATATACAGGGTCAGGGGGTCGCCGTATTTTTTCATCAGGGCATTAAGCCCTTCGTCGTCACCGCTCAGATATTGGCGGTACAAGCTCTCGTCGCAAGTCATAGCGTTCACTTCCTTTTTGCGGATGCTTCCAATTCCAATGCGGAGGGGATTCGTCAGGTGCTTGTCCTGCCGGAATCGCGGTGCTGCCCCTTGAAGCGCGGGTCGGAGGGCTTTTCCGCGTTTTCCGGGATCGCCCATGAGCGCCCGAACCGGGACGCGCCGGGGATCCGCCCCTCGGCGCAATATTGGTTGACCCGCCGCTCTGACACGCCCCAACGGTAAGACGCCTCCCGAATGGAGATATAGCCCTTGATCCCGTTCATACCGCACCTCCGCATGGATAATACTCAACATGATACATTATATACGAATATCCGAAGAAACGCAAGGCATCTGGCGAAGTGTTCAGAGAAAAGTTACCTATGCAGGGGAGCACAAGAAGCATCGCTGCGAAGGACGGGAGAAAACGTGGCAAGCAGGGCAAAGAGGTACCCACTTTGCTTTTCGGGCAATTTCCGCCGCCGCGAAAACCACCCTCTGCTTGTCAGGGGCAGCGCCCCTGAAACCCTTTGAACGATTTTTCCAAAATCGGCTGCGCGTTTCTCCGAAACGCTTAGGAGCATGGCCGTTACTGGCGGTCATGCTCCTGTTTCTTTTCCTCGCTGCGCTCATCCTTGCCCAGCATCCTGTCCACATTCTGCTTGTGGAGCAGCAGCTCGCGCATCTCATCGCGCGAACGCCGGTATTCGGCATACGCCGCCTTTTTTTCGGCAAGCAGCTTGGCATATTCCTCCTGCAAGCTCTTGACGGTGGGGAGCTTTTTCACGCCCACCTCGTCAAAGGCGTTCTTCGCCGCCTTGTGCAGAAGGATGTCGCTCTCATGCTCCGCGAGATATTTTTTTGAGTAGCCCGCCTTGCGGTATCCGGCGTAAACGTCGCGGGTCTTGGCGTAGTTGGCGATATGGGTTTTCAGCACGGCGATCTCCGCCATGCGCGTCTCCGCCGCCTTGATCTGCGCCGAGAGCGCGTGGAACTGTTCCGTCGCAGCAGAGGCTTTTTCCTCCAGCTCCCCGTAATCCAGCAGCCCATGCTCCCGGAGATAATTGTAGGTCTGCGCCATCTGCTTGACGTTGAATACCTTCGCCCAGCGCTCGTAACCGCCGCCCTTTCCGGCTTGCAGCTTCGCCTCGATGTCGATGAGCAGCGTGTTCTTTTTTCGCGTGGCCTGCGTCCGCTTTTGGCGCGGCGTATGCTCCTTTTTCCCGGCAAGAACAGCGCGCAGCTCGTCCTCCGTATAGCCGTCGATGGAGGAAAGACGGATAAAGCCCTTTTTGCCGGGGTGGCGCAGGGACAGCGTATTCCCGCGCCGCCTGACCTCACATCCGCTGTCGCGCAGCAGCTTCAAAAGCGTGTCAAAGCTGTCCGGCTTCTGCAAAAGCGCCGCGTCGATCATGCCGCAGAGCAGTTCCCGGTGGGAGGGCTTTGCCTTGTTTCCCAGCCACCTGCCGTAGTGGTTGACGCCGCGCTTGGGGTCAGTAATCACGGAGAGCCGATGCTCGGTGCAGATGGCGTCGCTGAGCCGTGCGACGGCCCTGCCGGAGCCGAGAAAATCGCGGAACTTGTGCTTGCAGTCCAGCGTGGTGGAGTTCCAGATGATGTGATTATGGATGTGCTTTTTGTCGGTGTGCGTGGCGACGAAAAAGGCGTGTCGTCCTTTCAGAAACCGCTCGGCAAATTCATAGCCCACACGGTTTGCTTCCTCCGGCGTGATCTCACCGGGCTTGAAGGACTGGCGTACCTGATAAGCAATCACGTCGCTTTGCTGCTCCCTGCCGGTGAGGGTTTTGTACTGCCGCTTGGCGAACAGAAACTCCGCATCAGCGGTTTTCGGGTCGCATTCGTAGGCGGAGATCAGCTCGCCGCCCTGTGTCTTGTCTGGATTCTTGGAGTAGTCGATGCGGTCGGTCAGGCAGTCGGCAATCGTCTTGCCGTGACTGACGTGCATGGAAATGATGCGTGTGGTCGCCATGGGGCGCGGCCTCCTTTCTGTGAGACGGATTTGCAACTTTTTTCTGAACAATGCGCTGCTCCGGTTGTAAAAGCGCCTAACAGGTGTTATACTATGCAAAAGGAGCGTGGAGTGTATGAGCTTTGCAGACGCTATTATCAAGCTGCGCAGCGAGCGCAGGATTTCGCAAAAAGAGCTTGCGGAGGATTTGAATGTGAGCTGCGCAACGGTAAACCGTTGGGAGAACGGAAGAACCGTTCCGAACAAGATGACGATGTTCGTTATTCGCCGGTACTGTGAAGATCACGGCCTTACGTTTTCTTATGACGAGGGGGTGCGGGCATGAGCTGCAAAATGACGATTGAACAAATATGTGGTGCGGTGGAATCGCCGCTCTTTGACCGCAAGAGCGCACGGATTGACGCGAAAGCCCTTGCCGTTCACCTGATTGCATTTGCCAACGCGGACGGTGGCGTGATCGCTGTTGGCGTAGAGGACGACGGAACAATTACCGGAATTGACAGCTACGCAGAGAATATCAATGAGCTGCTGCGCGCGCCGTTTGACTTCTGCAAGCCCTCCGTGCGGGTGGAAACGGAGCGGCTGTCCTGCACCAACAGGAACGGAAAGCCCGACCACATCCTGCTGATCGAAGTCTTGCAGAGCAGCGACCTTCACGCGAATCAGGCGGACGAGGTTTTCTTCCGTGTCGGGGACAAATCCAAGAAGCTGAATTTTGAGGAGCGCTTGCAGCTTATGTATGCAAAGGGAACGCGGTATTTTGAAGACACGCCGGTTCCCGATGCAGGGCTGGACGACCTTGACCTCGGCTTTGTCAGGGAGTTTACTTCAAGGATCGGCTATCGGAAAAGCCCGGAGGAATACCTCCGGGAGAACAAGGAATTTCTCTCCGAAAGAAGCGGAAAAGAGGAAGTCAGCGCGGCGGCCATGCTGCTGTTCGGCAAAAATCCGAAGCACTTCTTTCCCCGCGCCCGTATCCGCTTCGTGCGTTACGAAGGAACGGAGGCAAGGGTCGGCGCAAGGATGAACGTCATCAAGGACGTGATGTTTGAGGGGCGCATCCTTCAGGTGACAGAGAAAGCGCTGGAGTTTGTGGGAAGCCAGATCAAGGAGCGCACCTACCTCGGCGCGGATACGCGCTTTGTCACGGAGCCGGAATACCCGGAGTTCGCGTGGAAGGAGCTTATCATCAATGCCGTTGCGCACCGCGATTACAGCATCAAAGGGACCGACATCCAAATCAAGATGTTCGACGACCGGATCACTGTGGAAAGCCCCGGCACTCTGCCGGGAATCGTGCGGCTGAACAATATGCGTCACGTTCACTTTTCCCGCAACCCGAAAATCGCGCAGTTTTTGCATGAGTACGAATATGTGCAGGAGTTCGGCGAGGGTGTAGACCGGCTCTATGAGGTCATGGAGGCAGCCGGTCTGCCGCAGCCGGAATACAAAGTAGAGGCGTTCATGCTCTATGCCACGATTCGGAATACGAAGTTAGGCGGCAACTGTGGTGGCACCACACCAGTCACCACCACAGATAGCACCACAGACACCAGCACAGTCGCAACGATTTTGGCTTTCTGTGCGCAGCCTAAAAGCCGTGAAGAAATCATGACCATGTGTGGACTGAAAAACAAGAACCATTTTATTAAAGCACACCTCAAGCCCCTGCTGGAAAGCGGACAGCTTCGCATGACCATTCCCGACAAGCCCAACAGCCGCAATCAGAAATATGTTGCGGTTAAATCGGAGGACTGATATGTTCACCTATATTTCCATTGAAGAATTTGCGGACGGCGTAGTAAAAAACAACAAGGATACCAACCGCAAGGAGCTGATCGCCTCGCTGCGGGAGGCCCTTACCGCCAAAAGGAGCGGCGCAAGGTGCATGATCTGCGGCGCGCCCATCTGGGCGGCAGGCAGCGGCGTCACGGGGACGTACCTGTGCTTCACCTGCACCACCGGCGAGGCCGACGACAGTGAGGATTACGAGATCGAATAAAACGAAAAGCGCGGGGCGATATGCTCCGCGCTTTTGCTTGATGCGGTGTTTCTGAAAACAGCCTTATCCATATATCCAGTCCCGAAGCATATAGCGTAGGACATGGAGCTTTGCCACCAGCCAGCCCGCCAGCATAGGAAGCCCGTAGGGGCTTATGAGGAACGCGATCACCAGCAGCCCCACGCCGTAGCTGACGGAATCCACAAAGAGTATGAACAGACCGAAAAAGCCGAGAATGGCGGCGGGGATGCAGAGGATGCCGCTGGAGAGGCCGACAACGAACACAAGAAACCATGACACGACGGCAAGCACAGCCATGACCGGCGCAAACAGAAGTTTCAAAAGAAAGCGCATCTCTTTTTCCTCCATTCGTTTTGTATTGTGAGAACAGGATACAGGAATATGCTCCAGATTGCAAGGATGACGGGGAACAAAAAAGCAGGGGCGGCCTGCGCGCAGCAAGCCGCCCCCACATGGGATAAATACCCCATTATCGGATGGCTGCAAGGCGGGACAGGATACCGTTTGCCGCCTGCCAGATCCGCTCCTGATTTTGGAGTATATCCTCCATATCCGCAGCGTAAACGCGCCCTGTTTCATGCACCCGCCGCGTGAGCTGATTGAGATTGTTGGAGGAATACCGCAGCAGCGACACCAGCTCCCGCAGCTCCGGCAGGTCGAGCTTTACCACATAGCCGTCAATGGCCATTTTGCGCATAAACGCCGCCATATTGGTCGTGCCGAGCTGCGCCATCTTCGCCTCGATCATCGCCCGTTCCTCCGGCGTCACGCGGACTTTGAGCTGGATGTCCCGTTTTCGCTTCGCCATGTCACAGCTCCAAATCCTTCTTCTTTGCGCTGGTAGGCTTCTGCTCCGCCGAAGCCTGTTGCAGCTTGGAGCGGACGGAGGGCTTCCGGCAGCGGAGCGGCTGTGTGCGATCCTCGTCCTTGGAGATGACGGCATACACGCCCCTGCGGTCTTTGAGGGTCGTGAGGGCAAGGGTGGAAAAGGGCAGCAGCTTTTGCAGCGCCGCCGTGTCCTTCGCTCCGGCGCGTTCCATGAAGTCACGGGACACCTCTGCCATGAAATGCGTCCCGCTGGGGCTGTTGGGCTGCACAGGCTCTTGCAGCTTGCCCAGCAGCCGCGCCGCCTCCGCTTTGATCTCGTCGGCTGTGAGGGGCTGGCGCAGCCGCTGCTCGTGCCGCGCCTGTGTGAGAAACAGGTCCGTCAGGCCGGGATGTGAGCCTACCACAAACTGCACCGAGCGGTCGCTATCCATGCCGTCCCCGTTTTGATAAGCGGGGATGGTATTCGCCCAGCGCTTGTTGTCCCGTGAAATGCGTCCGTCGTAATCAAAATGGCGGACGGTGGCCGCGAGGACGTAGAGCATACGCTCCTGCCCGAACTGCTCCGCCACCTGTCCCACCGCCGCAGCGTCAAGGCGGTTGTCATGATAATTGTCCCGGATGGCGGCTTCAATGGCGTCCTTACAGCTCACATTGGCGCGGAAGGACGCGCGGTAAACATCCAGCTCGCCGTTCTCCCGCGCATGGTCGGCGGGATAGGGATAGACCGGCAGCTCACGGAGCTTTTTTGCCTCATCCTTTGCCGTTTCCTCGATGCTGTCGCGGATCGTGTCCATGTAGCCGGTTTCCAGATCGGAGAACTTGTCGTAGAGGATCGCCATGGGCGAGGGGGACAGCAGCAGCGCCCGCGTTTCCGCCTCGCTGAGCGTCAGCTCCTCCATGCTCATCAAAATATCCTCCCGCACGGTGTATTCATAGCTGTGATGGAGGATTTCCTCCGGGGGCTGGCCTTTCAGCCAGTCCCGGTATTTGTCCTGCTCCCGCGAGAGCTTGTCGTATAACGATTGCTGTAATGCCTCGTTCATATTCATCGTGCCTCCTGTTCGTGAGATTTTTTCTTTTCCCCAGCGCCGTGGACGCAGGGCGCTTTCAGCTTGCCGAGGACGGAGGGGCGTTTCGCCACCACATTCTCCGCCGCCTGTTCCATGGGCGTCCGGTCGTCGATGTTCAGCTCGGCGTTCAGCTCCGCCAGCCGCGCGGATTTTTCTTTCAGCTCCGCCTCCTGCGGAAAGGGCTTGCCCAACTCCGCCTTGGCTGTCGCAAGCTGCGCCTGCACGTTTTCAAGCCTGCCCTGCACCGTTTTGTACCGCTCCGGCATCTGGGCGAGGGCGTTGTCGATGCGGACAAGGTTGCCCCTCGCGTCCTTGCCCAGCTCTACCCGGTGGCTCATCCTGCCCTTGAGGGTGAGGATGAAGTCCTTGCCGAAGTTTTCCACGGTCAGCGACATGGCAAAGCCACGATAGCTGCCAATGGGAACGGGCTCCAAGCCCTTTGCGTCCTTGAACGCCTCCAGCAGCGCCGCGCCCGCATTGTCCTTGTCGGTAAGCAGGTCGCCCTTGACCTCCATGCCCGCAAAGCCGTCCTTCGGATGAGGATGGGCCTCCAGCGTTTTCATATCCGCCTCAAAGCCGGAGAGGAAGCCTTTGTTTTCCTCAATCTGCGCCGGGAAATGCCGCAGGATGTTGTCCTCCAAGCGGTACTGCTGGCTCTGGTGATTGGCCTTCATCAGCCGCAGCCGCGCCACGTCCACATCGAGGTCCATTTTTTCACGGATGCGCTCATCTCCGGCGCACAGCGCCTTGATCTCGGCATAGGAAAGCGCCGCCTCGTCAATATCCTCACAGCTTCTCACCGGGGATTTTGAGGTCATGATCTGGGAGATGAATTTCTGCTTGTTTTCCACCGTCTGCCAGAGGTAGGCGTCGAATGTGGATTCCGTGACATAGCGGTAGATGTGTACCTCCTTGTTCCGGTTGCCCTGACGGATGATGCGCCCGCTGCGCTGTTCCAGATCGCCCGGCCGCCACGGGCAGTCCAGGTCGTGAAGTGCCACAAGCCTGTCCTGCACGTTCATACCCGCGCCCATCTTGAAGGTGCTGCCCATGAGCACCCGCACCTGACCGGAGCGCACCTTTGCAAACAGCTCCTTCTTTCGGACTTCCGTATTCGCCTCATGGATGAATGCAATCTGCTCGCGGGGGATTCCTCTGGCGACGAGCTTTTCCCGGATGTCATCGTAGATGGTAAAGGGCGGCTCCTCCGGTTCGGTTTCTGCGTCAATGGCAGCCTCCAGCGCGTGAAGCTCCGGGCTGTCCGTGCCTTTCGCGGCGATCCTGCCGCTCTGCGCCGCCTTGCCCTTGGGAGTGGACAGGTCGCAGAACACGAGCTGCGTCAGCTTCTCCGCCTGTCCGTCCTGCCAGATGCGGTGGATGTTGTCCACGCACAGATTGACCTTGCTGTTCGGGTCGTCCGGCAGGTCGGGGTTGATTACCCGCTGATCGAGGCCCAGCTTGCGCCCGTCCGAGGTGATTTTCAGCATATTGTCCTCCGTGGGAGCAACCGCGCCGGAATGTACCTTGGCGGCGCGTTCGGACAGCTCCTGCACCATCTGCTGTTGCAGCGCCGTGGGCTGTGTGACCTCGGTGTGGTAGACGGCGGTGGGCGTGGGGAGGTTTAGCTGGTCGGCGGTCTTGATGTCCGCCGCCTCCCGGAACAGGTTCATCAGCTCCGGCAGGTTAAAGAACTTGGCAAAGCGCGTCCGCGCCCGGTAGCCCGTACCCTCCGGGGCAAGCTCGATGGCGGTGGTGGTTTCCCCAAAGGCGGAGGCCCAACAGTCGAAGTGGGTCAGACTGTTGCGCTTGAGCATATCGTGCTGCAAATACCGCATCATGGTATACAGTTCCGTCATGGAATTTGAGATGGGCGTACCCGTGGCGAAGGTGACGCCCTTGCCGTGGGTGATTTCGTCGATGTACCGGCATTTTAAGAGCATATCCGAGGACTTCTGGGCGTCGGTGGTGGAAAGCCCCGCCACGTTTCGCATTTTTGTGTAAAGGAACAGGTTTTTGAAGCTGTGCGCCTCGTCCACATAGAGCCGGTCTACACCGAGCTGTTCAAAGGTCACAACATCGTCCTTGCGGGCGGCGTCGTGGAGCTTTTGCAGCTTGGCCTCCAGATTTTTCTTGGTGCGCTCCAGCTCCTTGATGGTAAAGCGTTCGGCGCGGCTGGCCTTGAGTTCCGAGATGCCGTCCTCGATCTCCCAGATCTGCTCCTGCAAGAGCCGTTCCTGCCGCTCTCTGGACACGGGGATGCGCTCAAACTGGCTGTGACCGATGATAACGGCGTCATAGTCGCCGGTGGCGATGCGGGCGCAGAACTTCTTGCGGTTTCGTGTCTCAAAGTCCTTTTTGGTGGCGACCAAGATATTGGCGGAGGGATAGAGCCGCAGGAACTCCGAGGCCCACTGCTCCGTCAGGTGGTTCGGCACGGCAAAGAGGGATTTCTGGCACAGGCCGAGGCGCTTGCCCTCCATGGCTGCGGCGATCATCTCAAAGGTCTTGCCCGCGCCCACCTCATGGGCAAGGAGGGTGTTGCCGCCGTAGAGGTCGTGGGCGATGGCGCCCCGCTGATGCTCCCGCAGGGTGATCTCAGGATTCATGCCCGGAAAGATCAGGTGCCTGCCATCATACTCCCGGGGACGGGTGGAATTGAAGCGCTCGTTGTAGAGCTGCACCAGCTCCCGCCGCCTGTCGGGGTCGCGCCAGATCCAGTCACGGAACGCCTCCTTGATGGCCTGCTGCTTCTGCTGGGCGAGGGTGGTTTCCTTGCTGTTGAGGACGCGCTTTTCCTTGCCGTCCGCGTCCCTTACGGTGTCGTAGATGCGCACGTCCCGCAGGTTCAGCGTATCTTCAAGGATTTTGTAGGCGTTGGCGCAGTCGGTGCCGTAGGTCATGCGGGCGTTGATGTCATTGTAGGGGATGCTGTTCTTGCCGGAGATGTTCCACTCCGCCGTGAACTCCGAGTAGTTGACCTCCAAGGAGCGGCGGGCATACAGAGGCGGCTCCAGCAGCTCGAACATGAACTGCTGAATGTACTTCTTGTCGATCCACGTTGCGCCGAGACGCACCTCGATCTCCGAAGCGTCAAGGTCTTTCGGCTGTGCGGCGCGCAATGCCTCCACGTTGGGCAGATAGCCGGGGCTGTCAACGGCGGCGTTCTCCGCCTCCCGCAGCTTCTGCCGGACGTTGCCGGAGAGGTATTCGTCCGCTGTCTGCCAGTCGCCGTAAACAGGGTCGAGGAAGATGACGCCGTTCAGCTCGTCGATGATGTCGTCCTCGCTTTTGCCGGTGAGCTGGGACATATACGCCATATCCACGCGGGCTTTTTCCCCAATGGACAGGGCGAGGGCTTCTGCGGCGGTGTCCACGCTGGTAACGGACTGCCGCTGCCGGATGGTGCGCTTGGTGAACATATCCGCCTTGCCCTTGAGCTTTGTCTTGTCCTCATCGTCCAGCATTTCAAGGGAGCAGAGCAGGTAATAGGAGCTGTCGTCTGCAAAGGCGAGGGCGTTGCCCCGGCTGTTGATGAGGCCGTATTTCTCCGTGAAGCGGTCATAGAGGCGGTTGAGCCTTTGCTGCTCGGCGCGGATGGAAGCATCGTCGGATTCCCACATCTGAAGGTCGATGAGCCGGTGAACGCAGTCCCGCAGCTCTGCCATTCCCTTGACGCGCTCCTTTGCGGTGGCGTTCAGGTTGGGCTTGACCATGACGGAGTTCTCACGGTAGTACACCTCGCCGTCCACCACGGCATAGCTGTAATTCTTCACGTTGGGGTCTGCGGGAATGGTATCCTGTATGGCGTCGTTCTCACCGAGGTCAGGCAGCTCTGCGGCTTCGTACTTGCCGCCGATATTCTGAATGGCGTATCTGAGCTGCGTGGCAAGGTCCAAATCCTCATACGGTTCCACAGTAAAGTCCTGCCTGCCGTACTGCGTACTCTCCGAGGTCTGTCGGCCTAATACCATTTCGGGGTTGTCGATGAAATACTGATTGATGGAAAATCCGCCCTCATTTTCACCGAGATGCACCCAGTCAGGTTCAATGTCGATGGGTCTGTCACGCTTTTGCAGGAAGATGATGTCGCTGACCACATCCGTACCGGCGTTGGCCTTGAACGCATTGTTGGGCAGGCGGATCGCACCCAACAGCTCCGCCCGCTGCGCGATGTACTTACGGACTTCGGGAGATTGTTTGTCCATCGTATAGCGGGAGGTCACAAAGGCAATCACGCCGCCCGGACGCACTTGATCCAGCGTTTTGGCGAAAAAGTAGTCATGGATGGAAAAACCGAGCTTGTTGTAAGCCCGGTCGTTGACCTGGTACTGTCCAAAGGGCACGTTGCCGATGGCAAGGTCGAAGAAATCCCGCCTGTCGGTGGTTTCAAAGCCTGCCACGGTAATGTCCGCCTTGGGATAGAGCTGCTTGGCGATTCTGCCGGTGATGCTGTCCAGCTCCACACCGTACAAGCGGCTTCCCTGCATCTCCTGCGGGAGAAGCCCGAAAAAGTTCCCGACGCCCATGGCAGGCTCCAAAATATTGCCCGTCCGGAAGCCCATATTCTCCACCGCATCGTAGATGGCGCGGATAACGGTGGGGCTGGTGTAGTGGGCGTTGAGGGTAGAGGCGCGGGCGGCGGCGTATTCCTCCGGGGATAGCGCGGCGTACAGCTCCGCAAATTCGTCTTTCCAGTTATCCTTGCTTTCATCAAAAGCGTCCGCAAGGCCGCCCCAGCCCACATAGCGGGAGAGAATTTCCTGTTGTTCAGGCGTGGCCTGTGCGCCCTCAAGCTCCAATTCCTTCAGGAGATTGATTGCCGCCATATTCGCCCGGAACTTGGCCTTTGCGCCGCCGAAGCCCAGCTCATCGTCCATGATGCGGAAGTTTTCCGCAGGCGGTCTTTGCGGCATGGGCGGCTCCGGCTCGGTGGTGCGGATAGTCTGGATTTCAATGTCATAGGGAAGCTGGCTTTTCTCGCCGGGGTAGAACGCTACGGTTTCCGTGGTAAACTGTGGCTGCTCCGGTTCAGTCGCCTCCGATGCTGGCTGTTCAGGATGAGAAATATCTGGTTCAGGCTGTGCCTGTGTCCGGCTCTGCGTCTGCGCTTCCTCCAGAAAAGCGGCGCGCAGCACGGGAGCGGCGTCCGGCCACAACAATCCGAGGGCGTGTACGCCCTTTTCTCCATGCACCTGTGCCTGAAAGCCGCTTCTTGATGTGATGAAATCCGCTTCGCTGCCGTCCTCCAGCGTCATGGTGTCCGCGTCCGACGCGGCGAAAACGTTGGAAAGATACGCACCGATGGCGGCATTGCCCTCGCCCTGCCGGAACAGCTCCCGCACCTCGTCCCGGATGTCAGGCGTGAGGATGCCGTTCATCAGGAGGTCGCGGAGGTCGTCGTTTCTGTTCCGTTCGGGAAGATAATCTGTTATGGCGGCGTTTCTCTCATCCCGGCGCAGCAGCCGTTCAAAATTCTCGCGGCTTTCGGCGCGGAATACGGGATAGCGGAGTGCTGGGTCACGAAGCTGCACATTGAGCGCGCCGACCTCCGTGATCTCAAAGGGGGTGTTGTCCAGATAGACGGTATCGCCCACGGCATACGGCGCACGGAAAATCATGTTTTCCTGTTCGTTTTCGGCAGTGATCTCCTTGACAGGTTGCGTCTGCTCCGCAGCGAAGAAATAGCCGGTGTCGAGGTAACGCTCAAAAACGGTGCGGTCTACGCTGACCGTTTCCTGTTCCGGGACGCTTGGCAGAGTGTACCAAACATTATCTTCGTCTACACGCTCGACCACCATCAGAGTATCCCGCTGTTCGGCTGCGGTGGAGGAAAAGCCGTCGCCCACGCGATAGGCATTCCCCAGCGGCGTTGTGAAAACCGGCGCGTCCGGCTCCATACCGCGGCTGCGCTGAATACTGGAGAGGTAGTCAATGGCGTTAGATTGCTCCGCGAAGCGAAGCACCTGCCCACCCTCCTCATAGAAGCGGTCAAGGGCCGAGTCCCAGATGCCGGTAATGCCGCCCTCGTTGGGGTGCAGACGGATGGAAAAACGGTCCGGTGAGTCCATGTGCGCCGCCTGCGCTTCCTGCGCCGCGATCCGCTCCACATCCGCCATAACCTGCCGGACGAAGGGGCTGTTGCGATTAGCCTCCGCGTCCACAATGCGCCCGTCCACAATGCCGCGCTCAGCGAGGGCTTCCCGGATGGCGATGGGGTCAATATTGTCAAAGTTGTCCTGCTCCTGCTCGGTGTAGAAGTTATCGGATTGAATGAGCTGCGCAATGCGCCGCTGCACCTTGGCCCATGACAGCGTGACCGGCTCGGAATTTCCCACGGAGATTTGCAGCGGCTTGGAGCTGTCACCTACACCGTATTCCGCTGCCAGCCATGCGGCGGTGTCCCGGTCGCGGGCGTGAGCCTTCATATAGCGGACAACTGCGTGCTTGCTTTCAATTTTTCCGTTCCACTGCTGCAAGGCCGCGTCGATGTCCTCCTGCGTCACCTTGTAGGGTGAGGGCGCGACCGTGGTTGCCAGCGTGGGGTAAAGCTCGTCCAAAAGCTCTTGATGCAGCCGGTTGTGGAACGCGGGCATATCGAAATAGAGCCGTGTGAGCTGCAAATCCTCAGACGCCATAACGATGCGCCGGATGGCCGCCGCACCCTCCAGATAGGCGTTCTCCCGGTCAGAGTTGCGGCAGGCGTTGAGGAAAGCGTCGTCCGCGACAAGCGCGTTGCCCACGGTCAGCTTATACTGTTCAAACAGCTCGACCACGGTCGGCTGCGGCTGAACTGCGGCAGGATCGCGGAACACCCGTGTACCGTCCGCGCCGAACTCGGCTTCGTATGCGTCAATGGCGGCCTCTGCTTCATGGTCAACGGAGCGCAGGGTGTAGACGCGGCGTTCCGTGCCAGGTCCCGGTGCTGCGGCAATCGTCACGTCATACTTATCGCGCAATTTCTCCACATACATCTCTAAATTGTGTGACGGAAGACCACACATCTCCACGCGCCCAGCGCCGGGGATGTTGCGGGTAGTAAGGTTCATATCAAGAAGCTCCGCCGCCTGTTTTGCGTCCTCGCCGTACATCTCGAAGAAATCGCCCACCTGAAACAGCACGATGTCGTCCGGGTGGGCTTCCTTGATGGAATTGTAGTCGGTCTGAGCCTGTGTTGGCAGTTCACGCTCCGCCTCCTTTTCCCGCTGAAGCTGGGCGTAGCGCTCCTTTTCCCTTGGGGAGAGGAAGCGGTCCTTCTGAATGAGGCTGTCAATCCTTGCGGCCACCTTCGTCCAGCTTAGCTCCACATTGGCGCAGTCTGCCTTTTTCAGCGTAATTCCGCGGCTGTCGTGATTCTCGCCGCTGTGGGATGCACCGGAAACGGCATGGGAGCGCCCGCCTATGCCGTACTCATCTTTGAGGAAAGCTGCCTTTTCCCTGCCGGTGTGGTCGGCGGTGAAGTATTCGTAGATTCTGCCCTTGCCGCCCTCTACGCCGCTGCCGCGATCCAGCGCGTGGTCGATCTCGTCCTCCGTGATGAAGCGTGCCAGCTCCGGCACTGCGGTCATTTCAGAAGAAAAATCCCTGCGGGGCAAAGGCAGCTCCCGCAGGCTCTGCCAGATGTTCTCCAGCTTGTGGTAATGGAAGCGCAGCAGGCCTCTGTCCTGTTCATGGGCGGCGTAAAACTGCGCGAACTCGCCGGAGAGCGTGTCGCGGAAGGAAGAATCCGTCAGGCGTTCGGCAAGGCGCTCCGTTTCATCAGGGAATCCGCCGCCCCGCAGCGTATCCATACAGGAGAGATAGCCCTGTTCCCGCGCCTCGTCGCTGAGATCGTGTTTCAGATACCAGAGGGCTTGGGCAAGCAGCATCCGCTCATGCTGCCCTGCCTCGGCAAGCTCCACATTGGAGGCATACGCGCCGCTGTCCATAAGCTCAGAAATGCGCGCGGCGGCGTCCGGCCACGCAATTACCTGTGCGGTGCGCACATACTCCGCGCTTCTGCCGGGGGCGATGTGGATGCCGTCTACGGCGTACCACGCGGAAAGCTCGCCCTCCGGCGTTTTGAAGCCGTTGCCGCCGTGGAAGGTGTTTTGCAGCAGCGCGGCAATGTCCTCCACAGACTTCTGCTTCTGGAACGCGGCGGCAATGACCATGCGGGTATCGTCCTCGTTGCCGCCCAGCCGCAGCACATGGTCAAGCTGCGCCTGAGAAACGGAAAAAGCGAAGGGCGTCTGTGCGCTCTCCGCTTCTTCTATGGCTGTAATCTGTTCCGCTTCGGTGGGGAAAAAGGATAGCTGACCGCCCCGTGCGGGGTGTTCTGTTATGCGTAGATCAGCTCGCTGAGGATGATCTCCTCGGCCTGCGCCTTGCAGGTGTTCATCAGGCCCACCCATTTCATTGGGTCGCGGGCTTTCAGCGCTTCCGTCGCTCCGGCCTCCGACGCCAGCTTCGGCATCATCTGCTCTAAGCGGCTCTGCGCTGCCTGCTCGATCTCCAGCAGGTGCGGAAACAGGGTCTCCTCCAAGATCATCTGGTTCCAGAGGATGGGGCGATGCTCCTTCAGGTACTTCTGGCGCATCCGCCCGTACTTGCCGAGGGGCTGCTCCGGCACCTCGATCTTCAGGTCGGGAATCATGTAATCTCCGTTCATCGTGTAAGTCAGGTTGTTCTCCATGCTCTGCCGTCCTTTCCGCGCTGTGTTCGCGCTCATAATTTCGTATGGTGACTTCGATCTGCCGCAAAACCTGTTCATTGATCTCGCTGACCGCCGTGCCGAGGGCTGCCACCGTGCGCGGGGTGTTGAAATCAAAGATGCTGAAAAAGTCCTCGTGTTCAAAGTGATCCTCCGGCTGCATCCCGCAGCGGGACATGAGGGAGTAGGTGATGCTGACCGCCGCGGCGTTTTTGAACGCCACCTCGATGTTGTAATCATCATACTCCTCCAGATAGGAATCCGCAACGATGCCGAGGATGTCGCGGGAATGGTCGCGCCAGTATTCCGACGCAAGCTGAGAAGCGACGCTCTCGAACTGCTCCGCAAGGCCGTTTTTGCCGGAAACGCCGTAGTTACGCTCCAGCATGGCGCTCACGCTGTCGGTATGCGCGTCTTTCAGCTCCCACAAGTTGACGCGGCGGGCGTTTTCCTTTCCGCCGGTGTCGGAAACGTCAAAGACGTATTTGAGCCGGGGCTTGTAGCCGGAAGCGTCAATGAGGGCGATGCCCGTGCTGCCGCGCCGGACATAGCGCCCCATCTTCTCGTTCCAGAAGTCGTACTCCGCGCAGGCGGTGGCCTCCGGGCGCTGCATATAGATCATGAGCTGCTCGTTGTAGGGGTATTTATACAGCCTTGCGGCGGTGGTCAGGAACGCCGTCCACGCCAGATGGCTGCCGGTGATCTGCCGCGCGGTGCGCTCCGCCTGCTCCGCGTAGGCTTGCAGTTTGTTTGGCATAAGCAAAATCCTCCCTTCATGGTTTTATCGTGGTTTTCGTTTTTTCATAGGAAACGCGCCGGATGATACATTCCTCATCCGGCGCGCTCCCAGCGGCGAATCTGCGATTTTTCCGGCTCTTGACCGTAAAACAGTCAGCTTTGCTCAGAGGTCAAAATCCGGCGTCAGGTCAAGGGCGGCGTACTCCGCGTCGGTAATGCCGCGCAGCTTTGCGAGGGCGCTGTCCGTCAGCTCCCGCAGCTCGGTCTCCTCCGCGTCCAGATACCCCCGCATTTCTGTGAGGGCTGCGATCAGGCCCTCGCGGGTACCTGCCGCGTTGTAGATGCTCATAAGGCTGACTTCATCGTGGGTGAAATGCTTGTCGTTCATATCAAAGCTCTCTTTCCGCGCTCCGTTTGGGCGCTGTTTTATTCTTCGACTGCTCCGGCGTCCTTTCCCTGAGCTTTTCCAGCACGGAGGGCTTCTTCTGTTCGCGGTGGGAGGCCGCAGCCAGCTCCGTCAGGGAAATGGAAAAGCCCGCCTTGACCTGCTCCTCCAGCGCTGTTACGGTGGGCTGCTTGGGGCCGTTGTTGATGATGCCGTCTATCATGCCGTAGTCGTCCTCCATGGCCATCTCCGCGTTTTTGAGGTAGTTCTCCGGCTTGAGGAAATTGGGAAGCTCCCGGAAGCCGATGCTGTCAACGTAATGACAGGATACTACGCCGTTTTGCTTCAAGGCAACGATGTCGCTGACCGACAGGCTGTGTCCCTTGAAATCCGCAGGATGATCCACATTGAACCGCTGATAAATCATATCCAGATTGATTCTGGCATTCCCATAATCCATAAACCCGCCGGTGTAGATCGCGTCGTAGCCGCCGCGCTCCGATGTGACGCCCTTGCTCTGCAAGTAGTCATAGTTCATGAAGCGGTAAGCGTCCAATTCACCGCCGCGCCGAATCTGGTAAATGAGGAAAGCGTCCTGCGGGTTTTCCAGAAACAGCTTCTCCGTGTCCGCCTGCTCGCTCAGTGTCACAACGCCGCGCACCGCGTCCCATTCCTCGCGCTCCACGCCGAACACGCCGGTGTGGGAGGAAATATCCTCGGCGTCCAGCGCCATGGCCTCGGTGCTGTCGGCATAGAGCAGGAACACGGGAACGTCCTGCATGAACAGCTCCATGGCGCGCTCCTTGGTCAGCGGCAGCATGGCGTTGCCGTCCGTGTAGCCGTACTGATACATTTCCGAAAAGCCGATGCCGGTATCCGGCATGGGATAGCCCTGCTCCAGCTCCGGCAGGGGCGGCAGCTCATCCTCAACATTCGGCGTTGCTGTTTCGACCTCCGGCTGCGGTTTCTCCTTTGCCCGCCATTCCTGACGGAACAGACCGTTAAAGCGTTCCAGCAGCCCATGGGAGCCGTCGTCGATGCCGATCTCGTCTGCCAGCTTGACGAAATCCTCCAGCTCCTTCCGCAGCTCTGCGCCCTCTCCGGCAAGCAGCCTGTCCGCAACCGAAGCCGCTGTGGGTCCTTCTGCGCTGTCGGGAACGTTCAGACCCCGGCGCAGGAACGCCGCGTAGTCGGCGGCGAAGGCCAGCGCGTCGGCGCGGGAGGGCGGGATGGTGACAAGCTCGTATTCCGTGTCCTTGGGAAGCTCGATGCCGCGCTCCTTGCAAACCTCCGCGAAATGCTTTTCCACGTCGGTGATGATGCCGTTTGCGGTCTTGCTGATGGTGTCCAGACTGGCGCGGAACTCCGGCAGCTCGGCGTTTTTCGACCATGTTGCCACATAACCGAAGCTGTTCGCGCCGGTTTCAATGCCGAAATAGGCGCAGACCATGAAGGAGATGCTTTCGGCCTCCACCTCCTCGGTGTTGCGGCTCTTATGCTTACGCTCCGCCGCCTGCTGCAAGCCGTAGTTGTGGAGCTTGGCGTGGGCGATCTCATGGACGGCGGCGGATACCGTCTGCACCTCGCTCATGCCCTCCCGCAGCGTGATGTTCTGGGATTTGGGGCTGAAATAGCCGTCCATATCCGCAGACAACGGCTTTACCTCCACCGGCACGGGCGAGGAACGGCGCAGCGCCTCCATGAACGCCTCGTAATTTTCCACGCTGCCGGTCAGGTTGGCGACGGGGCTGGCCACGCGCTCCGGCAGCGGCTTTCCGTCCGTCTGGGCGTAGTCGAACACCTTGACCGGGCGGAACATGGGGATTTCAATTTCCTTTTCCTCGGTGACAATTTTGCCGCTCGCGTCCAGAATGGGCAGTTTTGTGTCCGGGTCGAGCTTTTCCTGCTCGATTTTCTTCTTATACGGCGTAGGCGCGATGATGGTGATGCCTTTCTCGCCCCGCAGCACATGGCGGGAGAACTTGTCCCGCCAGCGGTTGTAGCCCGCCACAAGTGTGGCGTCCGGGCGCTGCAAGTGGATGAGCGCCTGATTGTTGAGGGAATAGTTGTGGAACCGGCTCATGGTGCGCAGGTAATTGCGGTACTTTTCCATATCGCCGGATTCAAAGATGTCGCGGATGCCCGCCTCGATGCGGTCGGTGATCTCCTTGAGCTGTTCTCTGTTTTTACCGGGTTTCTCTGGCATAGGTTCCTCCTTCCGTCAGGTCGATACGCAGGAGCTGAAGCCCCCGCGAAAGATATTCCCGTAAATCCGTTTTTCCGCAGAGATAGCGGATGTCGCCTGCCTTGTCCTGCTCACGCAGCGTCCACAGGTCCGCCGCCCACCGGGCAAATACCGCGTCCGGCGCGTTGAAGGGCTTTTTGCGGCGAAGATAGAGGCTGTGCCGTCCCAGCACCATGATCGTGCAGACGGTGTTGACCACATCGAGAGAACATTCGTTGAGAACGGCGATCCTCCGTTCATAGGAGGCCGCTTCCAGCAGCTCGCGCAGCGCAGGCTTGGCATTTTCAATCAATGCCGGATAATCCGCTCTTGTCGGATACGGAGATTTTCGTGTCATAGGCACTTCCTTTCATTTCATGGGGTAAATGCCCCTAAAATGACAGCGCCCGCGCAGGGGTAGGCTTTCCTGTGCGGGCGCTCGGTTCTTATTCATTTTCGGAGTATATACTCCTTGCGGGCGGCGTATATCCGGCGTTTTTGGCGCGCTCGCTGGCGGCCCTGCGCCGCTCGTCGCTGAACGGTTCCCGGACGCTGACGCAGCTTTTCGGCACGATGTAGCTGACCGCGCCGGCGTGGACGGCCTTATCCGGGTACACCTTGTCCGGGTATTTCTCCGCAAGGCGCTTGAGCTTGCGCTTCAGCTTGGGGTCGTGGGTGTAGATGCTGGCGGTGGATTCTTCCTCGTTGTAGAGGATGATACTTTCCTGCTCCAGCTTGGAGAGCTTCATGTCCTCGCCCCCTTATCAAATTCCAGACGGAAGCGGACGCTCTCGCCGGTATCCTCCAGCACGGCGGTGGCGTCGTAGGTGCTGCCGGTCTTTTCGGAATAGAGGCCGGTGAGCTTCACACGCCCGTCTGTCAGCAGCGCGGTGGCGACCTTTTTTGTCAGAGCGGCGCGCTTGGCGGCAAAGAACCTGTTGTCCCGCCACAGCCCGAAGCGGCAGTCGTTTTTCTCACAGAAGAAGCCCTTTTTGCTCTCGGTCACGTCGCTGCCGCAGCGGGGGCATTTGCCGATGACCTCCCGGCCGGAGGGGAACAGCACTTCCGCGCCGGAGATGACCTGATAGGTTTTCACCAGCTCCGTGAGCATCTCCGCAATGCCGGTCATGAACTCGTCCGGGGAAAGCTCGCCGCGCTCCACCTGCTGCAAGCGGTATTCCCATTCTGCGGTGAGAAGCGGGGACTGTAACTGCTCCGGCAGCACGGTGATGAGGGATACGCCGGTATGGGCAGGCACAAGGCTGACGGCCTTCTTCGCCCGCTTGCGCTCCACAAAGCCCGTGGCTACCAGCTTTTCGATGATGGCGGCGCGGGTGGCGGGCGTTCCCAGCCCCTTCCGTTCCGCTTCTTCCGGCATATCTTCCTTTCCGGCAGTCTCCATGGCGGAAAGCAGTGTATCCTCTGATACGTTTTGTCAAGGGTGTTTAAGAACTTTTTTCGCTGTCATTCAAAATCAGACGCTTGATTTTGTCGCTCATGGTTTCTTTGCTCGTTTCACTGAAATGGATTTTGACGCGGTAGGTGGTCTTTCCGATTTTCTTTATCATTACAGGTGGCGCGGCTTCCTTTACGGTCAGAGGGGAAGCGGTTGCGGGGGTGCTGCGGTTGCTGGTGTCGTTGTTCATAGGCTCTCCTTTCCATGAGAAAAGCCCCATGCGGTCATACATGGGGCGGTGGTTTTGAGGTTGAAGTGGCGAAGTGGC
>CEAH01029860.1_pt1 | contig 26475 bp, 19 predicted proteins | sample 557571 | NCBI WGS metagenome assembly CEAH01 (sample SAMEA3182092, study PRJEB8094) | gut metagenome | biome: human; feature: gut; material: Stool; isolation source: human stools | place: Canada | collected 2013-11-25
AGATTACTATTTTCCCATTCTGATATTTATTTCGTTGTGTTCACTTACGATTTTGCTTCGTTCACAAACAAGCCAAGAATTAGAATTTTAGAGTATGGACTTGGTGATCTTCATTGCGCAGAAATCGGGTCCGCACATCGAGCAATGGTCGGCTCCTTCCTTGATCATTTCGAAGTGCATGCGCCTGGCTCGTTCGGGATCGAGCGACAGGTTGAACTGATCGTACCAGCGCATTTCGTACCGTGCCTTGCTCATCTGAAGGTCGCGTTCGGCAGCTCCGGGATGTCCTTTGGCGATGTCGGCGGCATGGGCGGCCAGCTTGTAAGTCACTACCCCTTCGCGTACGTCGTCCTTATTGGGCAGGGCCAGGTGTTCTTTCGTCGTGACATAGCAAAGCATCGAAGTCCCCATCCAACCGATCATCGCCGCGCCGATTGCCGAAGTGATGTGGTCGTATCCGGCTCCGATATCGCTTACCAGCGGGCCGAGCGTGTAGAACGGCGCTCCGGCGCAATCGACGATCTGACGATCCATGTTTTCCCGAATTTTGTTCATCGGAACATGTCCCGGACCTTCGATAATCACCTGAACGTCGTGCTTCCAAGCGATTTTCGCCAGTTCGCCGAGCACTTTCAGTTCGCCGAATTGCGCCTCGTCGTTTGCGTCGGCAATGCTGCCCGGGCGCAAGCCGTCGCCGAGCGAGAAAGCGATGTCGTATTTTTTGAGCAATTCGCAGATTTCTTCGAAGTGCGTATACAGGAAATTCTGTTTCTTATTGATGTTCATCCATTTGGCGAGGATCGATCCGCCGCGCGAGACGATACCGGTGACGCGTTTCAAGGCGGCGGGCAAATGTTCCTGAAGGATTCCGGCGTGAATCGTAAAATAGTCTACCCCTTGTTCGCATTGCTCGACGAGCGTATCGTAATAGACTTCCCATGTCAGGTCCTCGATTTTGCCATGCACTTTCTCCAGCGCCTGATACATGGGGACCGTTCCGACCGGAACCGGCGTATTCCGCAGAATGGCCTCGCGGGTTTTATGAATGTTCTTGCCGGTCGATAGGTCCATTACGGTATCGGCCCCCCACTTGATCGCCCACATGGCTTTTTCCACTTCCTCTTCTATGGAGGAGCCGAGCGCCGAGTTGCCGATATTGGCATTGATCTTGACGAGGAACTTGCTGCCGATAATCATGGGTTCTGCTTCGGGATGACGATAGTTCGAAGGAAGTATGGCCCTGCCTGCGGCTATTTCTTCTCTCACGATTTCGGGAGTGATCCGATTTTCGCCCGTAACACCTTGATTTTCACGGATGGCTACGTATTCCATTTCAGGGGTGACGATTCCTTGCCGCGCGTACCATAACTGCGTGTGGAAATTCTGCTTGTCGAATCGCTCGCGCGTCCAGTTTTCACGTACTTTCCGGATACCTCTTTGAATATCGATCGTATGATTTTCCTCCGTATACGGACCGCTCGTATCGTATATGAGCACTTTTTCTCCGTTTTGCAATGAAATTTCCCTCATTCCGACTCGAATCGGAAATAATTCTCCGTCTATATAGACTTTTTTCGCTCCGTTTTTTGAAAGATCGAAAATATTTTCCATTCGTTTCATATTGTTACTGTTCCACGTGGAACAAGTTCGACTTTATTGTTTGTGTTTGCAATGTTCCACGTGGAACATTGTTGTTTTATCGTCCGAAATATACCAATAATACGTTGATATCGGCCGGACTGACTCCCGGTATGCGCGATGCCTGCCCTATCGTCGCAGGTCTGATACGAGTGAGTTTCTGGCGCGATTCGATCGATAACGAGTTTAGTTGATGGTAGTTGAAATCGGGTCGAATCGGAATGTTTTCCAATCGAGCCATTTTGTCGGCGATATGCCTTTCGCGTTCGATGTAACCATGATATTTGATTTGTATTTCGGCTTCCTCGATCGCTTCGGGAGTGCAGCGGTTTTCCTCGATATAATTTTTTAGCGATGTCAGATGATCGATCAGCCCCGAAAACGTGATTTTGTTTCTTAAAAGCACGTCGTATATCTTTCGGCTTTGTGTCAGCGGCGTCGAATCGACCGATTTCAAATAGCTCTCGATTTCGGCCGGAGCGACACTCTGTCTTCGGGCGAAAGAAATAAGCGATTCTACGGACGATTTTTTTTGCATCGTATTCCGGTATCTTTCATCGTTGGCCAGACCGATTTTATGCGAAACGGGGGTCAGTCGGATGTCGGCATTGTCCTGACGGAGCAGAATCCGATATTCGGCTCTGCTCGTGAACATGCGGTAAGGCTCGTCGACTCCTTTGGTCACCAAGTCGTCGATCAACACGCCGATATAAGACTCGTCCCGCCTCAGCACGAGAGGTTCGTCGCCGCGAAGCTTCAGCGAAGCGTTGATTCCTGCCATCAGTCCCTGAGCCGCGGCCTCTTCGTATCCGGTCGTTCCGTTCACCTGCCCGGCGAAATAGAGACCGTCTATCTGCTTGGTTTCCAGCGAATGATAGAGTTGTGTCGGCGGAAAATAGTCGTATTCGATCGCATAGCCGGGACGGAATATCCGGACATTTTCAAACCCTTCGATCTTCTGCAGTGCGGCGATCTGTACTTCCCATGGCAGCGACGAGGAGAATCCGTTCAGATAATATTCGTTCGTATCGGTTCCTTCGGGCTCCAGAAACAGTTGGTGCGACTCCTTGCCGGCGAACGTGCGGAGCTTGTCTTCGATACTCGGGCAATAGCGCGGGCCGATCCCCTTGATCGTTCCGTTGAACAAGGGCGAATCGGCGAAGCCGGTCCGGAGCAGGTCGTGCACGGCCTCGGACGTGTAAGCCAGATAGCACGGCAATTGATTTTTAACAGGCTCTGTATCATTCGAATACGAAAATTTACCCGGGTTTTCGTCGCCTTTCTGCTCTTCGAGTCGGCTGAAATCGACGCTGCGTCCGTCGATGCGTGCCGGCGTGCCGGTTTTCATGCGACCGATTTCGAAGCCGAGCTCCGCGAGTTGCGCGCTCAGGCCGTGCGACGCGGAATCGCCGGCCCGGCCTCCCTCGGCTTGCGAACGCCCGACGTGCATCAGACCCTCCAGAAAGGTTCCCGCGGTCAAAATGACGGCTTTTGACTTGAATACGACGCCCATGCGGGTCCTTACCCCGGTCACATGCCGATCGTCCGTCAAAAGGCCCGTTACGCTGTCCTGCCATAGGCTGAGGTTGAGTGTCTGCTCGAGCGTCCGGCGCCAGAGCTGCGAAAATCGGGCCTTGTCGCACTGGGCGCGCGGGCTCCACATGGCGGGTCCTTTCGAGCGGTTCAGCATCCGGAACTGGATCGTCGAGCGATCGGTCACGATGCCCGTGTATCCGCCCATCGCGTCGATTTCGCGGACAATCTGTCCCTTGGCTACTCCGCCTATGGCCGGGTTGCACGACATTTGCGCGAACTTGGTCATATCCATCGTCACCAGCAGCGTCCGGCAACCCATATTGGCCGCCGCCGCCGCCGCCTCGCATCCGGCGTGCCCGCCTCCTATCACGATAATGTCGAATTCGAATTCCATATTGCAGTCCGGCGCCGCTGCTGCCGTTATAAGGTCCGGCGCACGCGCGCCGTCAGTTCGTTTGTTCGTAAAACAGTTTCAGGTACCGGTCCTCCAGCTTTCTCATCCGTTGCTGCTCTCCGGGCTGCTTGTCGCCGTAACCGCACAGGTGGAGTATCCCGTGAATAATGACCCGTTGCAGCTCGTTTTCGAACGGAACGCCCAGTTCCCGGGCATTGTCCCGCACGGTGTCGACCGAGATCATCAGATCGCCCGCGATCGTCCGCTTGTCGGGATCGCTGTAGTCGAATGTGATGATGTCGGTGTAGTAATCGTGCTTCAGATAGCGCCTGTTGATCTCCAGAAGCGCCTCGTCGGAGCAGAAAACGACGGACACGGCTCCGGTCTCCCATCCCTCGGCGGCTGCCGTCCGGCGAATCCATACGGAGGTCTTGCGCTTGCCCCGGAAAGCGAACTCGCACGATTGGTTGCAGTAGTTTACGGACATATCCCTTTCAAGTTAGTGTTTCCTATTTGCGCAGCCAGAGCTCCGGATTCAGATTCTGCTGGTCTTTCCATATCTCGAAATGCAGGAAGGCGTCGTCGGCCGGCAGCTTGCCGATGGTCTGGTTCAGCGTGACCCGGTCGCCGGTCTTCACCCCAACGGCTTCCAAATTGGCATAGACGGTCACATAGTCGCCGTGCCGGATCATGACCGCGTTGTTCATGCCGGGCACGAAGAACACCACGCTGACCTCGCCTTCGAACACGGCTTTTACCGGCGCGCCCGCCTCGGCCGCGATATTGATTCCCGTATTGTTGACCGTCACGCTCTGACGGACGGCGTGCGCATGCTTTCCGTAGCCGTCGACGATAACGCCCCGCACCGGATAGGGCAGCTTGCCCCGGTTCTGGTCGAACTGGCCCGACAGCTTGGCTATGTACTCGTTCTGGGCGGCCGAACGGGGCTGGGCCTTATGCTTGCGCGACTCGGCCTCGATCAGGCGTTGTATCCGTTGCTGGAGCTGTTCGATCTTTTTCTTGTTCTGCTTGATCGTCGAGGCGAGCCGGCTCGCCTCGTTGCGGAATTTTTCCGACGAAGCCTTGTACTGCGTTTCGTCTTTGCCGAGCGATGCGAGTTCCCGGTTGCGGCTTTGATACACCTTGTCGAGCTCGCTTTTCTTGTTCTGCAGGTCGGTGACTTCGCGTCCGAGCGATGCGGCCGTCGAGTCGATCCGGGCGGCTTTCTGCTCGCGCATGCGGTTGTAGCGACGCATATAGGCTATCCGTCGCGTTGCGTCGTTGAAATCCTTGGACGAGAACAGGAAAACGAGGAAGCTGTTCAGCTTGTAGTTTTTGTAGGCGCTGTAAACCATCTCGCCGTATTCCTTGCGCAGACGGGCCAGGTCTTGTTCGAGCGAAGCGATCGTCGAGCCCTTCTCGTCGATGTTCCGGTTGAGCAGACCGGCCTGTTGCTCGAGGTTGGATATGATGTTGCGGCGGTTGCGGATCTTGTTGCGGATCAGCTTCAGCTCCTTGTCGGCCGATTGCTGGTTCTTGCGCGTCTTGGAAAGCAGGTCGTTCGTTATGCTGATTTCCCGCTCGGCCCGCTTGATGTCTTCTCGCAACGATTCCAGCGTCTGGCAGGAGGCTTCCCGTGCGAGAAAGGCCAGCAGGCAGATGATGAGCAGTCGTCGTCCGGTCGCCATTTTATTCGATCAGTTTGAGTCGTTTCTCGATTTCTTCGGGATCGTATCCTTTCTCCAAGGCCTTTTTCCAGTAGATCGAGGCCATGAAGCGGTCGTTCAGCTTGTAGAGTATGTCGCCGTAGTGGATCAGCAGCTCCTTGCTGTCGGTCCGGTCGAGCGAGACGGCCAGGCGCATCGGCTCGCGCGCTTCCTCGTAGCGCCCCAGCATGTAGAGAACCCATGCGTAGGTGTCGAGGTAAGTGGGATTGTTCGGCGACAGCCGGTTGGCTTTCCGGGCCATTTCGAGCGCGTCGTCCAGCCGTTCTTCCCGGAGACTCAGGAAATAGGCGTAGTTATTGTATATCACGGCGTTCGTCGTGTCGAGGCGCAAGCCTTTGTCGTAGTATTTGAAGCAGTTTTTGTAGTCGCCCCGGTTCTGGCAGTTGTCGCCGAGCGATCCGTAGATCACGCTGCGCAGCGAATCGCTGCGGGCGTACTTGAGCGCCTGCTTGTAATCGGCCTCGGCTGCCGCGTAGTCTTTCAGGAAAAAGGCCGTGACGCCTCCTTTGCGCAGATAAAGCTCGGGATCGGATGGGTAGTAGCGGGTCGCCTCGGCGGCGTACTTGGCTACCGAGTCGGGCCGGTTCAGGTAGGCTTCGATGTCGAGCACGTTGTTCAGCGCCTCGCGCCGTCCTTCCGGATCGTCGATTCCTGCCTTGTACAGTTTGAGAGCCTCCTCCAGATTGCCGCCCGCGATCAAGTGCCGGGCATAGAGCTCCCTCGTCCGGCGGTCGTGCGGGTAGGCGATCGCCAGCGCCGAGGCCAGCTTGCCTATCTGAAAGTAGTTGTCCCGGTAGAACGAGGGCGTCCGGATCAGGTCGTCGTAGAATTTCAGCTTGGTTTCGAGCGGCAGCTCGGGCGCGCGGAAAAGCAGCTCGGCCGTCGCCAGAAAACGGACGTTATCCTTGCGCTGCTTGTAGAACTCGTTCAGCGAGATGATCGTAGGCGTGCTGCCCGGATTGAGCGCCAGCGCCTCGTCGTAAGTCCTTTGGGCGAGGGAGTCGAGTCCGAGCATGGCGTACAGCTCGGCGAGCGCGACATAGTTCTGTTCCTCGTAGGGAAAGTCCTCGACCGTCGCTTTCGCCTCTTCGACCGCCTGCTCGTACTTCCCCATGCTCATCAGCATCTGACGGCGGAAAGACGAGAGAATCTCGATTCTCCCTAACCGGCTTTGAGCCGAGTCGAGTACCGCCAGCGCTTGCTCGTATTCTCCCTTCTGATCGTACAGGGCGGCCGTGAGGCGGTAGTTGTCGGGGTTATCCGGATCGGCTCTGAGCAACGAACGGTAGACGGTCATCGCCGAGTCGAGCCGGTTCGTGGCGATCAGCAGCCGTCCGAGCTGTCCCCGGTACCAAAGATTGCCCGTGTCGAGCCGGTTGGCCCGCAGGCAGTATTGCAGGGCTTTTTCCGGCGCGCCGGCTCCGGCGTAGAGGATGGCAAGCTCGTAGAGCGACGGGGCGTGCGTCGAGTCGATCGCCAGCACTTTCTCGAACAGCCGGATCGAGCGGGCCGTGTCGCCCTCCATCACGTTGTTCTTGATTCCCTCCGTGTAAAAGAACGAAGCGGTCGTCTGAGGATCGTATTCCCGATCCGCCGCCGGTTTTCCTTTCGGACGCGCCGACAACGAGCAGGCCGCCTCGATCGGAAGCAGCATGGCGGCAAGGACGCAAACGCGGAAAAGGCTTTTGAAGTTCATACGGTTCGGTCGTTAGGTGGTTGCCCGGCGTTTCCCGCTCACAACACCGAATCGAACTGGCGCAGGAAGCGCACGTCGTTTTCGAAATAGAGACGCAGATCCTTGACGCCGTACTTGAGCATCGAGATACGCTCAACTCCCATGCCGAAAGCGAATCCCGAGTATTTGTCCGAGTCGATGCCGGAGGCTTCCAGCACGTTCGGGTCCACCATGCCGCAGCCCATGATCTCGAGCCAGCCGGTATGCTTGCAGACGTTGCATCCCTTGCCTCCGCACAGGTTGCACGATACGTCGACCTCGGCCGACGGTTCGGTGAACGGGAAATAGGAGGGGCGCATCCGGATGCGGGCCTTCTCGCCGAACATCTCCTTGGCGAAATAAAGAATGCTCTGCTTCAGATCGGCGAACGAGACGTTCTCGTCGATGAACAGCCCCTCGACCTGATGGAATATGCAGTGGGCGCGGTACGAGATCGCCTCGTTGCGGAACACGCGGCCCGGGCAGATCACGCGGATGGGCGGCTTGCTGCGCTCCATCGTACGGACTTGGATCGAGCTGGTGTGCGTGCGTAGCAGGATGTCGGGACTCTTCGATATGAAAAACGTGTCCTGCATGTCGCGGGCCGGATGCTCGGGCGGAAAGTTGAGCGCCGAGAAGACATGCCAGTCGTCCTCGATCTCGGGTCCCTCGGCCACCGTATAGCCCAGCCGCGTGAATATGTCGACGATCTGATTTCGCACCAGCGAGATCGGATGTCGGCTGCCGATGCGGTCGGCCGTGCCGGGACGGGTCATGTCGATACCGGCTCCGGCGGCTTCCGGGCGGTTCTCCATTTCGGTCTTGTAGCGCGTTATCGTTTCGGCGATCGTGTTTTTCAACGCATTGATCCTCTGGCCGAGTTCCTTTTTCAGTTCGGGAGCCACTTGCTTGAATTCCTCGAAAAGCTCGTTCATCTCGCCTTTGCGGCCGAGCATGCGGACTCTGAATTCCTCGATTTCCGCCTCGGCTTTCGGCCGGAACTCCTCGACCCGTTTCAACAGGCTGTTTATTTTGTCAATCATCGTTGGTGGTTTATATTTTTATCTCTACTTTTACGAAGTGGATTAACAGACAAAGTTAAGAATAATTTGTAAATGACGCGCATTAAAAGCTTTTTTACCCTGCTGACGCTGTTTTCCGCTCTTTCTGCCGGGGCTCAGAAGGTAGGACTCGTGATGAGCGGCGGCGGGGCCAAGGGGCTCTACCACATCGGGGTTATGAAGGCTTTGGAGGAGAACGGCATTCCGATCGACTACGTGTCGGGGACCTCCATGGGCTCGATCATCGCCGGGCTGTACGCGATCGGCTATACGCCGGACCAGATGGCCGAGCTGTTCAAGTCGGACCGGATCTCGTACTGGATGTCGGGGCGGATCGAATCCGAGTATCTCTACTACTTCAAGCAGAGGCGGCCCAGCGCGGCGATGGTGACGCTGCGCTTCGACTTCCGCAATCCGAAGAAGGTAGCCCGGTTGCCGACCAACCTGATTCCCTCCGGCCAGATCGACATGGCTTTCGTCGAATTCTTCTCGGCGGCCAACGCCGCGTGCGGCGGCGATTTCGACCGGCTTTTCGTGCCGTTCCGCTGCATTGCGACCGATGCGGCCGCCCGCAAGGAGGTCGTCTACCGCAGCGGCGATCTGGGCAAGGCGATCCGCGCTTCGATGACCATACCGTTGGTTTTCAAGCCTATCAAGCAAGACTCGACGCTGCTTTACGACGGAGGACTGTACAATAACTTTCCGTGGCAGGTCCTGCAGGAAGATTTTCATCCCGACGTGCTGATCGGAAGCAAGTGTACGGCCGGCAACAGCAAGCCCGACGAGGACGACGTGGTCGAGCAGATTCTGTCGCTGACGATGATGAATACCGACTACGACCTGCCGTCGGAGCGCGACGTGCTGATCGAGCATGCGTTCGAGGACGTGTCGACGCTCGATTTTTCGAAGGTGGACTATATCATCAACCGCGGCTATAGCGACGCGATCGACGCGATGCCGAAGATCAAGGAGCGGATCGGCCGCCGGGTCGATGCCGACTCGCTGGCCGCCCGGCGCGCGGCCTATCGGGCGTCGCTTCCGCCGCTGCTGTTCGACAGGTACGAGATTTCGGGTCTGAACGGCAATCAGACGAAATACGTCGAGCGGCTGATGCGGCTGGACCTGCCGCTGAAAAAGAGCCGCAACGATTCGGTTTTCGACTTCGAACGCTTCAAGTCGGGCTATTTCAAGGTGCTGTCGGACGACGACATCGAGGGCAGCTATCCCGATGTGCGGTTCAACGATTCGACGGGCCTGTTCGGGCTCGATCTGGAGATGCGCACCAAACCCAGTTTTCGGGTCATGTTCGGCGGCAACATTTCGTCCACGTCGATGAATCAGGCCTACGTCGGTCTCGAGTATCGCCGGATCGGCAAGAGTTCGCAGACCTACAATTTCGACGGCTATTTCAGTCCGCTCTACACTTCGCTGTCGGTACGCGGCCGCACCGACTTTTTCGCCCGCTCGCTGCTGTCGCTCGATTACGGATTCAACTTCAATTACTACAACTATTTCAAGAGCAATTTCGGTGCGATCGGGCGCCGCAACGACCTGACCTATTCCAAGTATTTCGACACCTATGCCACGGCGGCGCTGACGATGCCTATCGGGCGCTATACGGTGCTGTCGCTGCGCGCGAACGGAGGATGGGACACCTACCGCTATTTTCAGACGACCGATTACGAGGACGACGACTACATGGACCAGACGCGCTTCCCGTTTTTCGGACTGAAGCTCGAGGTAGACCGCAACGGGCTGAACTACCTGCTCTATCCGACACGCGGCATCAGGCAGTCGATCTCGGCTATCTTCATCACGGGCAACGAGATGTTCCGGCCCGGCACGCGGCCGCCCGACGGAGTGACCTATACGTCCCGGGGAGGCGATTCGCGTCACTGGTTCGGAGCTCAGTTCCTGCGCGAGCACTATTATCCCGTGTGCAAATGGTTCTCGTTCGGCTATCTGCTTCAGGCCGTACTGACGAATCACCCGACGTTCACGAACGAGTACGCGACGAATATCACCTCGCCGGCCTTCACACCGACTCCGCACAGCAAGTTCGTTTATATCAAGGATTTCCGCAGCAGCTCGTTCATCGGGCTGGGTCTTATGCCTACGTTCGAGTTCGGCCCGAAGTTCTATCTGAAGAACAGTTTTTACCTGTTTCTGCCCAACGACCACAACGAAGTGAAGGAGAACATTCGTAAGCGGGTGCGCTTCATCTACAACTCGTCGCTGGTCTACCAAACGCCGGTCGGGCCGGTCAGCCTGACGGTTTCCAAGTACGACGCGACGAACCGCGACAACTGGTTCCTGACGTTCAATTTCGGCTTCACGATTTTCAATCGCAACGGGTTGTTTTATTGATGGCGGGCGGTATCCTTTCCCTGACCGGGAGCGGGTTTTCCGGGCGGCGGGACATTTCCGAGTCGTAAGGAGTTGGTCGTCCGAACCGGATTTCCTTGCGAGTCGAGGAGCCGGCGGATCGGAAGCGTGATTGCGCGTCGATTTCTGCACGGACTGCGGGGTATGCCGCCGGACGCGGGACCGGGCGCGAAGTTCTTCGCTTTGCTGGCAAAAGCGTTTCGGCCCGTTTGTTTCGGAACTCCGGATTGTTTCGACCGTTGCGGGCCGCGAGCGCCCGGCTGTTTCGTCCTTTCGGCGGCCCGCGTCCGGAAAGCGCGGTTTTCGTTTTTGGAGAAAAAGAATTATTTTTGCAGACTAAAACTATCTAATACAATGGCAACCACAGCTGATATCAAGAACGGGATGTGCATCGAGCTGAACGGCAAGACGTTTTCGGTCGTCGAATTCCTGCACGTGAAGCCCGGCAAAGGTCCGGCTTTCGTCCGCACCAAACTGAAGAACCTCGAGAACGGCCGTATTCTGGACAAGACCTTTTCGGCCGGCGAACGGATCGAGCCGGTCCGCGTCGAACGCCGTCCCTACCAGTATCTCTACGAGGACGATTTGGGCTGCAACTTCATGCATACCGAGACGTTCGAGCAGATACACATCGACCGCAACCTGATCGAGAACTCGGATCTGATGCGCGAGGGGCAGATCGTCGAGGTCATGTTCCATACCGAGAAAGAGACCGTACTGTCGGCCGAGCTGCCTCCGATCATCGACATGGAGGTGACCTATACCGAACCCGGCGTCAAGGGCGATACCGCTTCGACGAACTCGCTGAAGCCCGCGACGGTCGATACCGGCGCGACGATCCGCGTGCCGCTGTTCATCCAGACCGGCGAAAAGATTCGCGTTGACAGCCGCACTCGCGAGTACAGCGAGCGAATCAAGGAATAACGAGGCTTGCCGGCTCTGCCGGGCCATATCCGAGAAAGCGCGTCCGATAGTCCGGACGCGCTTTCTCGTTTGTGAACGGGAAACGGTTTTCTCTTTTTTTCCTGATTTTGCCGTCCGTCCGGTTGCCGGAAAGCGGTCTTGATCCGGCGGGATGTTCCCTTTCGGCTCGGCTTCGTTTTCGGACATCGTTTTTCGGGGGCGCGTTGCCCGTGCCGTGGCGGGAAATCCTGCGCGCCGCTCCGTCTCGGAAATAGAATTTCGACGGGACCGACTCGTTTCGGTGCGGGGCAGGGTTAGACCGATGAAAGAATGGAAAGACATGGGACTTTCGGGGGGAACGAGGAAATGTAAGCCGAGGAATTCGTAGCCAAAACGAGTGCGATTCGTGCGGCAGTATTTGCGATTTATTTATCCAGGAATTATATTTGAGCGATTTTTAATATAAACTTAAAATCCAGAGGAAATGATGATGAAAAACACACTGAAGACACTGAGCCGATTCGCCGTGTGCCTGATGATGATCGGGGCGGTGGCTTGTTCCGACGACGAACCGGGCGGAGGTGGTCCCGGCGGCGGCGAAGGCGGCGGCGGTGAGGGCGAAGGCGGGGGGCCTTCGACTCCCGAGCTGACCGAAGGCATTTCTGCCGAAGGCTATTACAAAGGCGACGCATACGAAAAAGGGACGGGCAACTACTGGATCAATTTCGTAAGCGAGGATATGGAGTATGACAACGAGGAGGATACCTACTACGGTCCTGGCTTCATTCTGTGCGTCGACTTCAATTCCGTGCTGGCGTCCAATCCCGATCTGGCCGTTCCCCAGTCAGGCTCCTATACGATCGGCGAGAGCGCCGACTATCCCGCCTTCTCGATCAACTCCGATTCCTACGATACGTACCTGAACCGGTACGACGCGAACGGAAACGTGACCGAGACGAGCTTCACGGCGGGTACGATGGATATCGCCTACGAAAACGGCATCTACACGATCGAGTGCAAGATGACGACAGTGGACGAGGAGGAGTACGAGTTCACCTATGTCGGTCCGATTCCGTTCTATAACCGTACCGGCGAGGGCGAGATGAGCAACCTGACGGACAACGTCGAGATCAGCGGTCTGACTCAGGGCATGGCTCTGTACGAGCCCGAGGCGTTTACCACGACCTCCGACCTTTACATGGTGATTCTGGCGGGCGAAGACTACGACCTGGAAACCAACTTCGGTCAAGCTGACGCGCTTCAGATTTCGGTCAATGTAACGCCGGGTTCGAACGACGGTATTCCGACGGGGACTTATACGATCGTTGACATGAACGAGGTCGACGACCTTGAGCCCGAAACGGCCATCGCCGGACTTTACGAATATGGCGGCTATTACGGCACATGGTACTACTCGACCGGCAAGCACATCGAGTCGGCTATGAAAGAGGGAACCGTCGAGATCGAGAACGAAGGCCTCGATTTCTATACGATCAACGCTACGTTCAAGGACGGATACGGCCATCAGGTGAAGGCCAGCTACAGCGGAAAGCTGCTGTTCGCTACCGTCGAGTATTGATAGACTCTGCCTCCCCCGTTACGGGGGTTGTAGATAGAACGCTCGGAATAAGGGCTGCCCGGAATTTTCCGGACAGCCTTTTTTCTTGCGTTTTCCATGCGGAAGCTCAGGGGCGCCGACACGGTCCTGACTCCGTTGGGTGTTACCGCGCGAATGCGCGGCATGGCGGAAGTCCGGACCCTTTTTCCCCGTCCTTGCGGAAAGATCGGTTTTGATGCGGGACGGTCCGAAAGCTGCCGATGCGGAAGGGAATCGCCCGGTTCCGGTCAATCTTCGAGGCGGCCGCTTGAGTACAGGCGTTCCTCGTCGCCCTGCTCCTGAGCCACGAGTACCGAATCCTCGAACCGGAAGAGCGTGTTGACGGCATACCACGATCCCATAAATTCCTTGTAGTAAAGCGTTTCATGCAACACGCCGTGTTCGTCGCGGAAAAAGCTCTCTTTGAACGGCCGACCGAACTGTTCGACGAATTGTTCCTTGGTCATGCCGAGACGGACCGTCTCGCTCGTAAACCGGCTGTTGGCGGTAGGAGCTACGCTCAGTGCGCTACAGCCGCAGATCAGCGGCAGGCAACAGACGACGGAAAGCCATTTCGTTTTCATGGGCCTTGTGTTTTTATGTCCGACCGGTACGGCTCGTACCGCCGCGATCGGTTCGTTTTCGGACCGGAGTCGACCGTGGTCCCGCTCGTCGTTCGATTCGTGTCCTCCTTGTTTTTCAGCTTGTACGAGCGTCTATGGCGGGGTGCGACCGTCGTCGCGGAAACGGTATGGCGTTCCCGTTCGGCCCGGCCGTGTTTTCCGCTTATCCGCTTTGACGGAAACCGGCGATCGACCGTTCGGCCCGTGGCCCTGCCCGTTTGTTTCGGACGGACCGTCGCGCGGGCGTTTCGCCCGTCCCTATCCGTTCCGGGGACCTGCTTTTTCTGACGGCTTTCCGTCAGTCGTTCATATATTCTTCGATCTGGGCCGTCGTGACCGGCGGACGGTTGCCGCCGAGCAGCCGGTTGCCGAAAGAGGTGATCAGCATATCGTCCTCGATCCGGATACCGCCGAAGTCGAGATATTCGCGTACTTTGGCGAAGTCGATAAAGCCGCCGCCCAATCCTTCGCGCTCCCACTTCTCGATCAGCGCGGGGATGAAATAGATGCCCGGCTCGACGGTGATGACCATGCCCTCGCGCAGCCGCTTGCCCATGCGCAGCGACGACAAGCCCGGCGTCGAGCTGCGGAGCGTCTGTTCGTCGTAGCCGACGTATTTTTCGCCGATATTCTCCATGTCGTGCACGTCGAGCCCCATTTGGTGGCCCAAACCGTGCGGCATGAACAGCGCCTGAGCGCCGACGGTTACCGCATCCTGCATGTCGCCCCGCATCAGGCCGAGCGACTTGAGGCCTTCGGCGATCACGAGCGACGCCTCGTTGTGCATCCGATAGTAGTACGAATCGGGACCGGCCAACGAGAACGTGCGGTCGTTGGCCGCCAGCACGATGTCGTACACGTCCTTCTGTTTCTGCGTGAACCGGCCGCTGACGGGAAACGTGCGCGTGAAGTCGCTGCAGTAGTTCATCGTCGTCTCGGCTCCCGCGTCGACGAGCATCAGACGCCCGCTGAGCAGCGTGCCCTCGTGGCAGTGGTTGTGCAACGTCTCGCCGTGTTGGCTGACGGTCGAGAAGAACGAGACGCCGGCTCCGTGCTGCAGCGCGATGCTCTCGATCGCTCCGGCGATCTCGCGCTCGACGACGCCCGGACGGCACATTTTCATAGCCATGCGGTGCATCTTGCTGCCGATCTCGCAGGCCTTTTCGATTTGGTCGATTTCGTCGGCGTCCTTGATCTCGCGCAGCGCTACGACCGCCTTGGCCAGCTCGACCGAGGCGTAAAGCGGAACCCGCTCGGGCGCGAGACCGAGCAGCCGGGCGATCTGCAGCGTCGTTTCGCCCCGGTAAGGAGGCAGGAAATGGACCTTGCGTCCCTTGGCGACGGCCGCTTCGATCCGCTTGCCGAGCTGCGACAGCGGCAGCGTCTTGCCGATGCCGACCTCCCGGGCCTGCTCGTCGAGGGTCGGTTGCGGACCCATCCAGATGATGTCGTCGATCGTGTAGTCGTCGCCGTAGAGCGTTTCCTCGCCCGAGTCGATATCCATCAGCCCTACGTAGTCGGGACGGTTCAGGCCGAAGAAGTATAGGAAGGTGCTGTCCTGACGGAAGCGGAACTGATTGCTCGGATAGTTGGCCGGCGACTCTCCGTTGCCCGGCAGCAGCACGAGGCCGCCCTCGATCCTCTTTCGGAGCTCGCTCCGGCGGCGGACGTATGTTTCTTTGCGGAACATGATGCGTATGGTTTTTTATTGATTCTTGTCTGTTCGCGCCGTTCGGGGCGGAAGGCCCGCGGAAATCGGCGATGCGTCTCCAAAAGTAAGCTTTTTTCGGGGGAATCCGAAGCGATTCGACATAATTAACCGCGCGCCGGCCGGATATGAAATGTTCGTGCGGTCGTTTTGCGGAGCAAAGCCGCGCATCGACGACGGCTCCGCTTCCTGCCGTATATGCCGACCCGCGCCGTATCGGATCCGTTGCTCTAAGGTACGATCGAATATTTTGACCGATGCGGGGGAAACGGGTTGTCCGGGATTTTGGAAATCATTCCTTTTTGTCGTTTCCGGCCCCCGTTTCGTCGGGAGGCGGCCGGTGCAGGGATCGGAGGTTTTACGGCTTGATCCCGGCGATCCGTAGTCTGTTCTCTTCGGGTAGAGCGAGACGGGCAGCTTTCGTGTTCGGCTTTTCCGAAATATTTTATTCCTTTGTCTTTTCTGAATTAATAACGGAACGATGACCGATACCGACGAACGAATGATCCGGGAGATTGCCCGGTTGTGTTCGCTGCCCGAGTCTCGGGTCGAGCGGACCGTGACCTTGTTGCAGGGAGGGGCGACGATCCCGTTCATCACCCGCTACCGTAAGGAGGCGACCGGCGGGCTCGACGAAGTGCAGGTGGGAGCGGTCCGCGACCAGCTCGAACGTCTGAACGCGCTCGAAGCGCGCAAGCGGACCGTCCGTTCGGCGATCGAGGCGGCGGGAAAGATGACCGGCGCGCTGAGCGCGCAGCTCGACGATTGCTGGGACGGCGACAAATTGGAAGACCTCTATCTGCCTTACAAGCCCAAGCGGCGTACCCGGGCCGCGGCGGCCCGCGAAAAAGGGTTGGAGCCGTTGGCTGCGCTGCTGATGCGTCAGGACGGCAGCCAGCCCGAGCGGCTGGCCGACCGTTTCGTCCGGGGCGAGGTCGCCGACCGGGAACAAGCGCTCGCCGGAGCCTGCGATATCGTGGCCGAGTGGGTCGCGGAAAACGCCCGGGCCCGGGAAGCGGTCCGCGCGGAGTATGCCCGCGCGGCGGTCCTCTCGTCGCGGGCTGTCGCCGGCAGGGAGGACGAGGGCGCTAAGTATTCCGACTATTTCGGCCGCAGCTTTCCGCTCCGGCGGATGCCCTCGCACCGGTTGCTGGCCCTGTTTCGCGGAGAGCGCGAGGGATTTCTGAAACTGTCGCTTTCTCTCTCCGACCCCGAGGCGCCGGTAGCGCGGCTCGTACGGATGTTCGTCCGGGGCGATTCCCCTGCGCGGCGACTGGTCGAATCGGCCGTGCGCGACTCTTTCCGGCGGCTGATCGTGCCGTCGATCGAAAACGAGTGCCTTGCGGCGGCCAAACAGAGGGCCGACGACGAGGCGATCCGGGTTTTCGCCGACAATCTGCGGCAATTGCTGCTGTCGGCCCCGCTCGGCCGCCGGCGCGTGCTGGCGATCGACCCCGGTTTCAGGACCGGCTGCAAGACGGTTTGTCTGGACGAGCAGGGGGCCTTGCTGCATTACGAGACGATTTATCCTCATCCGCCCCGGCCGCAGGCCGACGAGGCGGTCCGGAGGCTTTCGGCGCTTGTCGGAACCTACCGGATCGAGGCGGTCGCCATCGGCGACGGAACGGCCGGACGCGAAACCGAACGGTTCGTGCGCGGCATCCGGTTCGGCCGGGAAGTGCCGGTGTATATGGTCAGCGAGGACGGGGCGTCGGTCTATTCGGCTTCCGAGGTCGGCCGCGAGGAGTTTCCCGACCGGGACGCGACGGTGCGCGGGGCCGTTTCGATCGGCCGGCGGCTGATCGATCCGCTGTCGGAGCTCGTCAAGATCGATCCGAAGTCGATCGGCGTCGGGCAATATCAGCACGACGTCGATCAGGGCAAGCTGCGGCGCAGCCTCGGCGAAACGGTCGAAAGCTGCGTGAACCGCGTGGGCGTCAACCTGAATACCGCTTCGCGCCATTTGCTGGCCTATGTGTCGGGGCTGGGGCCCGCGCTGGCCCGCTCGGTGGTCGAGTATCGGGCCGCGAACGGCGAGTTCCGCTCCCGGCGCGACCTGCTGAAAGTGCCCCGGCTCGGAGCGAAGGCATTCGAGCAGTGCGCGGGCTTCCTGCGCATTCCGGGAGCGTCCGATCCGCTCGACGCGAGCGCCGTGCACCCCGAGTCCTACCCGGTCGTCGGGCGAATGGCTTCCGATCTGGGGGTGCGCGTCGCCGATCTGCTGTCGAGCGCGGAGCTTCGCGCTAAGATAGACTTGCAGCGCTACGTTACGGAGCGGACGGGGCTGCCGACGCTGAGGGACATTCTTTCCGAGCTGGCCCGTCCCGGACTCGATCCGCGCGGCGAGGCCCGGATTTTCGAGTTCGCCGACGTGCATTCGATCGACGGCCTGCGCGAGGGCATGGTACTGCCGGGTATCGTGACGAACGTTGCCGCTTTCGGCGCCTTTGTCGATATCGGCGTCAAGCAGGACGGGCTGGTGCACGTTTCCGAGCTGTCGGACCGCTACGTCGCGTCGCCTTTCGACGCGGTGAGGCTCCGTCAGCAGGTCCGCGTGCGCGTCGTGTCGGTCGACCGGCGCCGGGGACGCATCGGCCTGTCGATGCGGGGATTGGACGGCTGAGGCCGTTCCTGCGCGGAGCCGACGTTTTGACAATTCGTCCGAAAGCGTTTACTTTGCGGAAGTTTTTCGGGCGGTTCGCCGGTGGCCGGATTCGCGCTATGCCTCGAGGTGTCCTGCCGGACGGACTTCCGCCGCCGGACGAAGCCGGATCGAGCCGGGAGCCTCGGGAGTCGTCGCAACGCTTTCTTTCCCGCCCGAGATGAACAGAACGAGCTATGTATATCAGTCCGCCGAACTTTATTCGCCGCATATTTCCGTCGCTGATCTGGACGATGCCGGAAACGGACCGGGTCTACCTGACCTTCGACGACGGCCCGACGCCCGGCGTGACCGAGTGGATCGTCGATCAGCTGGCCCGCTACGACGCCAAGGCCACGTTCTTCTGTCTGGGCAAGAACGCCGAGCAGCATCCCCATCTGTTCCGGATGCTGGTCGACGGGGGACACCGCATAGGCAATCATACCTACAGTCACCAGAAAGGCTGGAGGATGAGTCTGGAGCGCTATTTGGAGGATGTCGACTTCGCCAACGGGCTGTTGCAGACCGATCTGTTCCGTCCGCCTTACGGACGGATCAAGCCGTCGCAGGCGCACCGGCTGAGCGAGCGGTATCATATCGTAATGTGGGATGTGCTGAGCCGCGACTACAGTCATCTGATTTCGCCCCGCACCTGCCTGCACAATGTGACGAAGCATGTCAAGGGCGGGTCGATCGTCGTGTTTCACGACTCGGTCAAGTCGTTCCGCAATTTGCGGTACGCGCTGCCCCGCACGCTCGATTTCCTGTATGAAAGGGGGCTCAAGTGCTCCGTGATCGAATTGTAAGGATTATGAGGGAAACCAGTCCGAAACGCCGCATCGTCGTGGCCGTGACCGGGGCGAGCGGCTCGCTTTACGCGCGTCTGCTGTGCGGGCGGCTGGCCGCTTCCGAAGCGGTCGGCGAGATCGCGCTGATCGTGACCGGGAACGGGCGGCGGGTCGCCGCCTACGAGGACCGTACCGACTGGATGGACGATCCGCGCTATACGCTGTACGACGACGGCGACCTGTTCGGAGCCCCGGCCTCGGGCTCGGCCCGCTACGACGCTATGGCCGTCGTGCCTTGCTCGATGGGCATGGCGGGGCGCATCGCCTCGGGCGTGTCCGACTCGCTGGCGAGCCGTGCGGCGGACGTAATGCTCAAGGAGCGTCGGCGGCTGGTGCTTGTCACGCGCGAGGCTCCGCTCGGCACGGTTCACCTGCGCAACATGACTGCCCTGTCGGAATGCGGCGCGGTGATCTGTCCCGCCTCTCCTTCGTTCTACAGCCGTCCCGGCACGATCGAGGAGCTGTGCGGTACGATCGTCGATCGCGTGGCCGGCTTGCTCGGCGTCGAAGTGCCGCGTTACGAGTGGGGACAGGCTTCGCCGGGCTCGGAATTCGGCGAATAATGCTTATCTTTGCTTTGCGGGAAGCCTCCGCCCCGTCCGTCCGATGAAAGATATCCGCAATATAGAGACCGACCTCGATTTCGAGAACAAGATCCGTCCGCAGCAGCTCGAAGCGTTCAGCGGACAGGACAAGATCGTCGATAACCTGCATGTGTTCATTCAGGCCGCGCTGATGCGGGGCGAGGCGCTCGACCATGTGCTGCTGCACGGCCCCCCGGGACTGGGCAAGACGACGCTCGCGAACATCATCAGCAACGAGATGGGGGCTTCGCTGAAGATGACCTCGGGCCCGGTGCTCGACAAGCCGGGCGATCTGGCCGGTCTGCTGACGAACCTCGGCAGCGGCGACGTGCTGTTCATCGACGAGATTCACCGGCTCAGCCCGATCGTGGAGGAGTATCTGTACTCGGCCATGGAGGACTACAAGATCGATATCGTGCTCGACAAGGGGCCGAGCGCCCGCTCGATCCAGATCGAGCTGAATCCGTTCACGCTGATCGGGGCCACGACGCGCAGCGGGCTGCTGACCAGCCCGCTCAGGGCCCGTTTCGGCATACAGTGTCATCTGGAGTACTACGACAGCCGCGTACTGAGCGGCATCGTCCGCCGTTCGGCCTCGATCCTGAGTATTCCGATCGACGACGAGGCGGCCCGCGAGGTGGCTCTCCGCAGTCGGGGCACGCCTCGGATCGCCAACGCGCTGCTGCGCCGCGTGCGCGACTTCGCGATGGTCAAGGGTGGCGGCCGGATCGATCTGGAAATTACCCGCTATGCGCTGAATGCGCTGAATATCGATTCCCGCGGGCTCGACCGTATGGATAACAAGATTCTGCACACGATCATCGACAAGTTCGGCGGCGGTCCGGTCGGGTTGGGTACGATCGCGACGGCCGTCAGCGAGGATACGGGGACGATAGAGGAAGTGTACGAGCCGTTCCTGATCAAGGAGGGCTTTCTGAAGCGTACCCCTCGCGGACGCGAAGCCACCGAATTGGCCTATACGCATTTGGGGCTCGTTCCTCCGGCATCCGAGCGGACGCTGTTCTGATGCTTTCCGCTCGCGCGGTTTTCGGTCCGGGGCAGGTCGAAACTCCGTCCGGAATCGTTTCGGGCGTGTCGGAAATTTCTTTCGTTTTGGGATGGTCTGGATGCCGTTCCTGCAATTTTACCCGCTTTTTGTTTCGTCGCGTCCGTCCGATGTGTTCGGGGGTGGCATGAAAAACCCGTAAGGCGCGCCTATCGTTTCGTCGCGGCATCCGTATTCGCCGTTCCGGCTCGGTCCGACGACCGCGCGATAAAGCGGGCCGAATCGTCGGTCTCCGTCGGCTCGTGACTCAGGGACCGTGCGACGGACGAATCTTCCGGGCCGGTTTCCCTATGTGCTTACCGTTCCGTTGATGTGTCGCCGTATTTCGGCAACGGACGAAAGACCGCCCGGGAGACGTTTGGCAACCGCCCGCGGCCGGAACATGGCTTTCTTTCGACTCGGACGACGGAGTCTTCGGCGGATTGCTGCCGTTCGTTTCCGGCGTTCCGGAACCGTTCGCCGTGTCAGGCCTCTCCTCCCGGGAAGCTCATGGCTTGTTTTATTTCGTCGGCAGACGAGCTGGGGATCGGGATCGGGCCGATCGAGTTTTCGTAGCGGGCGATGTTTTCGTGGAGCGAGAGCAGAAGCCGCTTGGCATGTTCGGGAGCCAGCACGATCCTACTCTTGACCCGGGCCTTGGGCAGGCCGGGCATGATCCGCACGAAGTCGAGCACGAATTCCGAGGTCGAGTGCGCGATGACGACCATGTTGGCGTATTGGCCTTCGGCCATCTCCTCGCCGAGTTCGATGTCGATTCCTTTGGAAAGTTCGTTTTTCACCATATGCCGTATACCCTACTGTGATTTCCGGTAAAAATAGTGTTTTCGTCGAGGCGGTTTTCGGCTCGTTGCGGCAAATTATCGGATATTTATTAACATTTCCGGTCTGTCGGCCCGATCGGACGGGGTTGATTGCCTCGACGCTGCTTCGGGCGGCGTGTCGCGAACTTTTCCGAGGCCCGGCTTTCGTTTGCGGTTTGTTCGGCCTTCCGGAGCCGGCTTTTGGTTCGGGCGGAAGACCGTCCCGTCCGCGCGCTTTCTCTAATTCGGTCGCTCGGGCGGGGAGTTTTCATCCGGTCGTTTTCCCGTCAGGGGAAACATCGGAAGGAAAGTTTTGTGGGGACGATAGCTTTCGCCCGCTTACGGGCGGCCGGCTTCGTTACAGGCCGTTCCGTCGTTACGGTGCGTTTCCGCGACTCGTATTCTATCGGGAAGCAGCCTGCCGGTTGCAGGCGGAATAATCCCGTTGTCTGGCAGCGCAGGTCGGAATGCGAGACTGATTTCCCGACCCCGGTGTGAATTGTAAAAGCGCTACGGCAACCGGCCGCAGCGCTTTTCGTCTCTTCCGGAGAACAAAGGCGGGCTATCCGCACTTGGAGTAGCCGCAGCTCATGCAGACCGGACAGCTGTTCTGGTAGACGAGCGTCTCCTGTCCGCAGTTCGGACACTTTTCCTTGACTTTCGTGCCGTTGGCGATATACTGCTTCAACGCGCGGGCCACGCCGTTCTTCCATGTATTGATGCTCTCGCTGTCCAGTTGGAGCGACTCGATCAGCGTCACGACGTCCAGGATCGGCATCCCGTTGCGCAGCACGCCCGAGATCAGCTTGGCATAATTCCAGAATTGCTTGTCGAACAGTCGGGAGATGCCTCCGATCGTATTCGTGTAGCCGTACTTGTCTTTGTACTGGAAGTCGTACCGCTTGCGACCGTCGCTGTCCACGACCTTGAGAATCACCCCTTTCTTGATCTTCTTCGGGATGAACATCGCATCCTCCTCGATCTTGCCGGTGAAGATTTCGTAGGGCCGCCCGTTGTAGATGCCGACGAATGCGATCCAGTCTTCCTCGCCGTTCTTGAAGCGGACGATATCGGCCGTGAGCTCGATCGGACGCTTGCGGGGCGGCCGGTAACCTCCTTCGGCCGCTTCGCCCTCTTCGACTTTGGCGGTTCCCTTTTTCTTCTTTTTCGACTCGACGAGCACGCCGGCGCGCGAGCCGTCCCGGTAGACGGTGACGCCCTTGCAGCCGTGCTCCCACGCCGTCATATAGACTTTCCCGACCAGTTCCTCGGTGACCTCGTTGGGTAGGTTGACCGTTACGGAGATCGAGTGGTCGACCCATTTCTGGATCGCGCCCTGCATCCGGACCTTGCTAACCCAGTCGATATCGTTGGCCGTCGCCTTGTAATAGGGAGACAGCGCGACGAGCTTCTCGATCTCGGCGGCGGACATGCTTTTCACTTCGTTCAGGTCGTACCCGCTGGCTTCGAGCCAGACGAGGAACTTGTGGTGGAACACGTTGTATTCCTCCCACGAGTCGCCCACTTCGTCGACGAAGGTGATCTTCACGTCCTTGTCGCTCGGGTTGACCTTGCGACGACGCGTGTAGACCGGCCGGAACACCGGTTCGATGCCCGAAGTCGTCTGCGACATCAGGCTCGTCGTACCCGTCGGGGCGATCGTCAGCATCGCGATGTTGCGGCGGCCGTGTCGGGTCATCTCCTCGTAGAGAGCCGGATCGGCCTCGCGGATGCGGGCGATCATCGGGTTGTCCTTCTCGCGTTCGGGATCGTACATCGGGAACTTGCCGCGTTCCTCGGCCATGATGACCGAGGCCCGGTAAGCTTCCAGCGCGAGCGTTTTCTGTATCTCGACGGCGAAGTCGATCGCCTCGTCGGTCCCGTAGCGCAAGCCCAGCGCGGCCAGCATGTCGCCTTCGGCCGTGATGCCGAGACCCGTGCGGCGGCCCTTGAGCGCCTTTTCGCGGATTTTTTCCCACAGGCTGTGTTCGACGTGACGGATGTCCTCTTCCTCGGGGTCCTTGGATATCTTTTCGATGATGGCCTCGATCTTCTCGAGCTCCAGATCGACGATATCGTCCATGATGCGCATCGCGGCCGCGACGTGGCTCCTGAACTTGCCGAAGTCGAACGACGCCTCTTTCGAGAACGGCTTGTCGACATAGCTGTACAGATTGATCGCCAACAGGCGGCAGCTGTCATAAGGGCAGAGCGGAATTTCGCCGCAGGGATTCGTCGAGACCGTCCTGAAGCCCAGATCGGCGTAGCAGTCGGGAACGGACTCGCGCAGGATCGTGTCCCAGAACAGAATGCCGGGTTCGGCCGACTTCCATGCGTTGTGGACGATCTTGTTCCACAGCGCGCGCGCGTCGATGTCCTTCTCGTACATCGGCTTGTCCGAATCGATCGGGAACTGCTGGTGGTATTTGCGGCTTTCGGTCACCGCGCGCATGAACTCGTCATCGATCTTGATCGACACGTTGGCGCCGGTCACCTTGCCCGTTTCGACTTTTGCGTCGATGAAGTTTTCCGCGTCGGGGTGCTTGATCGACAGCGACAGCATCAGCGCGCCGCGCCGGCCGTCCTGAGCCACTTCGCGCGTCGAGTTCGAATAGCGCTCCATGAAAGGCACGATGCCCGTCGAGGTCAGCGCGCTGTTCAGCACCGGACTGCCGGTGGGGCGGATGTGCGAGAGGTCATGTCCTACCCCCCCGCGCCGCTTCATCAGCTGCACCTGCTCCTCGTCGATACGGATGATTCCGCCGTAGGAGTCGGCCGGCTTGCGGTGACCGATCACGAAGCAGTTCGACAACGAGGCGATCTGCAGGTTGTTGCCGATTCCGGTCATCGGGCCTCCTTGCGGAATCAGATAGCGGAAATCCTTCAGCAGGTCGTATACCTCGCTTTCGGACATCGGATTCGGATAGCGTTTCTCGATGCGCTCGATTTCCCGGGCGATGCGGCGATGCATCTGCTCGGGCGAGTTCTCGTAGATTTTTCCCATGGAGTCTTTCAGCGCGTACTTGCTGACCCAGACCGTGGCCGCCAGGTCGTCGCCCTTGAAATAGGCTTTGGCCGTTTCCACCGCGTCGGTGTACTCGTACTGCTTCAGCGCGCCGGCTTGCTCTTTGTTTCGTTCCGTGGACATGACAGTGTTGCTTGTATTTTAAGAATTTATGACGTTTCGGCAGATATGCGCTCCGGCGCACAATGCGTTACAAGATTACGAACACTTTGGCGGATGTTGAAATTTCGTCAGGGAATCTTATCAAGAAGTTATCAACACCCTTTCTCCTCCCTTTATTTTTCGAGAGTTACCGAGACTTTCTCGATTTTCCCGCCCAGAGGAGGGGCCATTTTCGAAACCTTGACCCGAACCCGGACGCTTTGCGGAAACCGCTCGCGGATGCGGCCGGCGATCCTTCCTGCGACGTGTTCGAGAATGTGCGACGGAATGTCCATCTGCTCGCGGACGGTCTCGAATACGTCGAGGTAGTTGATCGTCCGCTCGATCCGATCGCTGTCGGCGGCTTCGCCGAGCTCGGCTTCGATCCGCACGCTGACCAAAAAGCGGTTTCCCACCTGCCGCTCCAGTTCGTAGCAGCCGTGAAACGCCTGAAACTCCATGTTTTCCAATTCGATGACGGTCAGTGACATGATTTGCGGGTTTGTTAAGGTGCGATATCGTTTACAAAGAAATGGAAAACGGCGGTACGAAAACGGCAAGCGTCCCGGAAGTTATCCACATTTTATCGGCAAGGGTCCGCTTTCGCGGCTTCCGGAACGTGCGCCTCCGATTTCCGTAAAGGACGTTGCGGGTCGCGGAATCGTTCCCTTATGGCGGTACGGGCGGCAGACATGGCGAATCGGGTCCGGATCTGTCGGTCCGTCGTGCGCCGGTAGCCGGAGCTGACCGTCGACCCGCTTTTCGGCCGGCGATGTCTGTCCGACCGCATGCGGCCGCTGACGGAAAGGTCGTCCGGAACGGAGTCTGTCGGGAAAGGAAGTCGGGCTTCGGCTCGGTCCGAAACCCGGTTTTCCGGTTCTTTGCTGCGGAAGGAGCGGCCGCGCGTTTCGATCGGCATGTTCCGAAAAACGAACATGCCCCGAGGCATTCGCCCCGGGGCATGCAAGCCTTCGGTTTCAGAGTGCAGCAACGCTCTTACCGCTATGTTCAGTTGCCGAATTTCAGTCCATCCTTTCCTGCGTCGACCGTAATGACGCTGCCCCGGTCGATCCGGCCGGCGAGGATTTCCTTCGACAGTTCGTTGACCAGATAGTGTTGCAGCGTCCGCTTGATCGGCCGCGCGCCGAACATCGGGTCGTAGCCCTGCTCGGCCAGCCAGTCGACGGCTCCGTCGGTGACCGACAGCGAGACGTTGTTCTGGGCGAGCATCTCGTTGATTTGCCTGATCTGCATCACGACGATCTGCCGTACATCGTCCTTCGTCAGCGGCGTGAACATCACGATTTCGTCGATCCGGTTCAAGAATTCGGGTCGGATCGTCTGTTTCATCAGGTCGAAGACCTCCTTTTTCGTCTCGTCGAGCGCGCTCTGCGGCACGGAGTCGTTCGTTTCGGTAAACTTCGACAGCTTATCCATGATGATGTGCGAGCCGATGTTCGACGTCATGATGATGATCGTGTTGCGGAAGTCCACCGTCCGGCCCTTGTTGTCGGTCAGCCGGCCGTCGTCGAGCACCTGAAGCAGGATATTGAACACGTCCGGGTGCGCCTTCTCGATCTCGTCGAGCAGCACGACCGAATAGGGCTTGCGGCGCACGGCCTCGGTGAGCTGGCCGCCCTCGTCGTAGCCGACGTATCCCGGAGGCGCTCCGATCAGCCGCGAGACGCTGTGGCGTTCCTGATACTCGCTCATGTCGATACGGGTCATCATCGTGTCGTCGTTGAACAGGTACTCGGCCAGCGCCTTGGCGAGCTCGGTCTTGCCGACGCCCGTCGTGCCGAGGAAGATGAACGATCCGATCGGACGGCGCGGGTCCTGAAGTCCGGCCCGCGAGCGGCGCACGGCGTTCGATATGGCCTCGATCGCCTGATCCTGACCGACGACACGGTCGTGCAGTTCGCTCTCCATCTTGAGCAGCTTCTCGCGCTCGCTCTGCAGCATCCGGCTGACCGGTATGCCCGTCCAGCGGGCCACGACCTCGGCGATGTCTTCGGCGTCGACCTCTTCCTTGATCATCGCGCCGGCCTCGGCGTTCTTCGATACTTCGGCCTGCAGGTCGGCGA